>ERZ1740067.160-NODE-160-length-54554-cov-7.426797_pt1 | contig 54554 bp, 47 predicted proteins | sample MGYA00581736_ERZ1740067 | MGnify/ENA primary metagenome ERZ1740067 (study PRJEB43018, sample SAMN04849236) | marine metagenome | isolation source: floating plastic debris | place: Pacific Ocean | collected 2008-08-27 | study: EMG produced TPA metagenomics assembly... | reverse complement strand
CTATGCGGGCCGCGCGCTCAAGATCAACTCCGACGCGCGCTACCGGTTCGAGCGTGGGGTGGACCCGGCGTTCACGCCGGTGGGGCTGGACCATGCCTGCGCGACGATCCTGGACCATGCGGGCGGCACGGCGTCGAATGTGATCAGCGCGGGCGCCATCCCGAACACGGCGCGCGCCTTCAAGCTGGATGCCGCACGGGTGCGCAGCCTTGTGGGCATGGACATTCCCGAGGCCGAGCAGCGCCAGACGCTGACGCGGCTGGGCTTCCGCCTCGAGGGGGACATGGCGCATGTGCCCAGCTGGCGACCCGATGTGATGGGTGAGGCGGATCTGGTCGAAGAGGTGGCGCGCGTGGCGTCCCTGACCAAGCTGCAGGGCAAGCCCCTGCTGCGTCTGACGCCGGGTGTGCCCAAACCGGTGATGACGCCCAAGCAGCGGCGCGAGCAGATCGCGCGGCGCACGGCGGCGGCCCTCGGGTACAATGAATGCGTCACCTACAGCTTTATCGATCAGGAGTCCGCCGCGCTCTTTGGCGGTGGCGATGACGCCACCATGCTGGAGAATCCGATCTCGACGGATATGAGCCATATGCGGCCTGCCCTGTTGCCCGGCCTGTTGCACGCGGCGGCGCGCAATCAGGCGCGCGGCTTCATGGATCTGGCGCTGTTCGAGGTCGGCCCGGCCTTTCACGGCGGCGAGCCGGGTGAACAGCATACGCTGGTCTCGGGCCTGCTGGTGGGCCGGACGGGGCCCAAGGACACGCACGGCGCATCGCGCGCCATCGACGTCTTTGACGTCAAGGCGGATGCCGAGGCGATCCTGTCGGCGCTGGGTGCGCCTGCGCGCGTGCAAATCCTGCGCGGTGCACCCGCGTGGTGGCATCCGGGGCGGCACGGGCGTATCTGCCTCGGCCCCAAGAAGGTGCTGGGTGTCTTTGGCGAGTTGCACCCCAAGGTGCTGGACGCGATGGACATCAAGGGGCCCGCGATGGCCTTTACCCTCTGGCCCGACGAGATCCCGCTGCCCCGGCAAAGCGGTGCGACGCGCAGTGCGCTGGAGATCAGCGACCTGCAATCGGTCGAGCGCGACTTTGCCTTCGTCGTCGATGCGGACGTGGAGGCGTTGACCCTGGTCAACGCGGCCCTTGGCGCCGACAAGGCGCTGATCGAGGACGTACGCGTGTTCGATGAGTTCATCGGAGGCGCGTTGGGTGAAGGCAAGAAATCCCTCGCGATCACGGTACGCTTGCAGCCGAAAGACGCCACGATGAAAGAGGCGGAAATCGAGGCGGTGGGCCAAAAGGTGATCGAGAAGGTCGCCAAGGCCACGGGCGGCGTGCTGCGGGGGTGACCCTGCGGACGCGGCCTGCGCCGCGACGACATTTTTCAGGGGGCTCTGCCCCAAGCCTGCGGCTCCCCCCGAAGTTCACCCGGCACGATGAAGCGCGGGTTTAATGCCTGCGCAGCGCGTCGTGCAGGTGGTCAAACACCAACCGGATCCGGCGGCTGGTGTGCAGGTCGCGGTGCGTCACGAGCCATGTAGGGAATGTCAGATCGGTCTGGTCCGCAAGCACGGGGATAACATCCGGCGTGCTGCGCGCGATGCGGTCGGACATGGGGAAGATGCCAAAGCCCTGGCGCACCAGTTCCCACACGGCAATGCCGCTGTCTGAGCCGGTGCGAAAGTTTTCAGGATTGATGTGCAGACCGCGCTCGCGCATCGCGTCGATCATCCCTGCATCGCTGCCCAGGCTGATGAAGTCGTGATCTTTCAGGTCCTCGAGCGACGTCGGCGCGCCCCGCGCTGAGATATAGCTGCGGGACGCGTAGAGATGCGCCGGGGCGTTCTCGACAAAGCGGGCGATCAGGTCGGGCTCGGTCGGGCGCACGTGACGAATGGCAATATCGGCCTCGCGCGCGATGATATCGCGGATGTCGTTGGAAGCGATGATGTCGATGCGCAGGCGCGGGGCGATGGTGCGCAGCCCCTCCAGGATACCGGGAAGCAAATAGGCGCTGGTGAGATCGCTGGCGGTGACCTTGATCTGGCCGTCCAGTGCGTGCGCCCGCCCTTGGGCCAGCGTTGAGATACGGGTGGCGGCGGCCCCCATGGCCTGCGCGTCATTCAGCAGGTCCTGACCGGCATCCGTCAGGCGCAGCCCCCGGCCCGCCCGTTCGAAGAGGGCGAGGCCCAGCTCGGCCTCGAGCGCGGCCACTTGCCGGCCCAGCGTGGGTTGCGTGAGCCCCAAGGCGCGGGCCGCAGCGGAATAGGATCCCGTTTCGGCCGTGGCGAGGAAGGCGCGCAGGCGGGTCCAGTCGAAATCATAATCCATGCGTTTTTGCATGACGCACCTGCGATTTATCGGGGTGTATTGGCCGTTTCGAGCGCAGTATATGCGCTGGTAAAGGAGATGCGCAATGAAACCCGACGCACATTTTTGGGACAAGCTGGCCCCGAAATACCGCCAGCAAAAGATATCGAACGTGGACGCCTATGAGGCGACGCTTGACCGCGTGCTGTATCACATGCCTGCGCAGGCGCGCGTGCTGGAGCTTGGCTGTGGCACCGGTGGCACGGCGCTGCGGTTGGCGCCAGAGGTGCACAGCATCGTCGCCACGGATTTCTCGCCCGGCATGATCGCGCAGGCCGAAGCGCGCCCGGGCGCGCGCAACGTCACCTTCATGACGGCGGATGTGTTCGATGCGCGGCTGGAGCCGGGGGTGTTTGACGTGGTGTTGGGGTTTAACCTGTTTCACCTCGTGCCGGACGCCGGGGCGGCGTTTGCGCGCATCCATGATCTGTTGCCCGACGGTGGGCTCTTCGTCTCCAAGACGCCGTGTATCGGCGAGCCGTCGCTGGGCTTCAAGTTCGGCTTGATCCGGGCGTTGGTGCCGTTGATGCAGCGCGTCGGAAAGGCGCCGTTTGTGCGGTATTTCAAGACGCAGGAACTGGTGGCCGCGATCGCGGCGGCGGGATTTGAAGTGCTCGAGACCGGAAACTATCCCGACCGACCGCCCAACCATCTGGTGGTGGCGCGCAAGCTTTGAGCTTGCCTATCGCGCCGGGCGACGTAGGTGTGGCGGGCACGTGAACCAAGGAGGCCCGCCATGCTCAACGTCTATCTTTCCGGTGAGATCCACACCGACTGGCGCGAACAGATCATTAAGGGGGCAGGCGGGCTGGACGTGTCGTTTTCCGGGCCTGTGACGGATCACGGTGCCAGCGACGATTGCGGTGTGGCGATCCTGGGGGCCGAGGACCAGAAATACTGGCATGACCACAAGGGCGCGATGGTCAACGCGATCCGCACGCGCAAGGGCATCGCGGATGCGGATGTGGTCGTCGTGCGCTTTGGCGATCAGTACAAGCAGTGGAATGCCGCCTTTGACGCGGGCTATGCCGCGGCATTGGGCAAATCGCTGATCATCCTGCACGGGCCGGATCATGCGCACGCGCTGAAGGAGGTGGATGCCGCGGCCCTTGCCGTGGCCGAAGCGCCGGGACAAGTCGTGGACATCCTGCGCTATGTCCTGACGGGGTCCTTGCCCGGCTGAAACGTGGCGACAATCTGCGCCAATTCGGCGAGGTGGTCGGCCATGGGGTTGGTCTTGCGCCACACCATGCCGACGCTGCGCTGGGGCGCAGGCGCCGCAAAGCGGGCGATATCGACAGAGGCGGCGCGCGCCTCGACCGGGACGGCCATCTCGGGGATGAGCGTAACGCCGAGCCCGGCGCCGACCATTTGGACCAGCGTGGACAGGGCGCTGCCGTCCAGCCCCTCGCGTGCGCCTGTGCCGACATTGCAGAACGACAGGGCTTGATCGCGGAAACAGTGGCCTTCCTCCAGCAACAGAAGCCGCATGGCAGCCAGTTGATCGGGTGTCGGGATGACCGCGTTGGCGTCGGCCTGCGGACGGACGAGCACCATATCTTCGTCAAAGAGCGGGGCCTCGATCAGCGCGGGCTCACCCAGCGGTAGGGCGACGATGGCGGCGTCGAGCTTGCCGTCGAGCAATTCGCTCACCAGCCGCGGTGTGACGGTTTCGCGGATGTGGACATCAATACCGGGGCGGGCCTTGGACAGCGCGGGCAGGACCGTAGGCAAAAGGTAGGGCGCGATGGTCGGGATCACACCAAGGCGCAAGCGTCCCGTCAGCCCGTCATGGGCTGCCCGGGCCAGATCGCTGAGTGCGTCGACGTCGCGCAGGATGGCGCGGGCGCGGGTCAGGAACGCCTCGCCAAAGCTGGTGAGGCGGACGCTGCGTGGCCCACGTTCCAGCAGGGCAAGGCCCAGCGTCTCTTCGAGATCGCGGACCTGCACCGACAGGGCAGGCTGCGACACGGCGCAGGCGTCAGCCGCCTTGCCGAAATGCCGTGTGCGCGCCACCGCTTCGAAATAGCGGAGCTGTTTGAGTGTGATATTGGCCATAGGAATAAGCTATCGCCACGATATGAAATTGCAAATTCTTCTTATGGTTGGGCGCTGCTACAAAAACATCAGGGGGCCAACGCTGCAGCGATATTCGATTCGGCTGGTGCATGGCGCGGAGAAAGGCGAAACAAGTCTAGAATGATTCAAAAACTGGCTTAGGTCGCGCAAAGACAAGATCCAAAACTCAGCACTGATTGGAGACACGACATGGACGGAAACGACGTCGGCAAATGCCCCATAATGCACGGCACGAGCCTTGCCAGCAGCTTCGGGGGACGCACGAACAAGGATTGGTGGCCCGAGGCGCTGGATGTCGATGTGCTGCACCAGCATGGCGCGCGGATCGACCCGATGGACGAAGACTTCGACTATCGCGAGGCGGTCAAGGGCCTGGACGTCCAAGCGCTGAAGGCCGATCTGATGGATCTGCTCACCGACAGCCAGCCCTGGTGGCCTGCGGATTGGGGACATTATGGTGGCACCATGATCCGGCTGGCCTGGCACGCGGCGGGCACCTACCGGCTTTATGACGGGCGCGGCGGTGGCGCATCGGGCGATCAACGCTTTGCCCCGCTGAACTCGTGGCCGGACAATGCGAGCCTCGACAAGGCGCGGCGCCTGCTGTGGCCGATCAAAAAGAAATACGGCAATGCGCTCAGCTGGGCGGATCTGATGCTGTATGTGGGCAACGTGGCCTACGAGTCGATGGGATTGAAAACCTTTGGCTTCGGTTTTGGTCGCCCCGACACCTGGGCGCCGGGCAAGGACATCAATTGGGGTGAAGAGAGCGAATGGCTCGCCCCGTCCGAAAACCGCTATGAGGATCTGGATGATCCGACCACGATGGCCAACCCGCTCGCAGCCGTCCACATGGGCCTGATCTATGTGAACCCCGAGGGCGTGAACGGCAATCCCGACCCGGCCCGCACGGCCGAGCATGTGCGCCTGACCTTTGCCCGCATGGCGATGAACGACGAGGAAACTGCAGCGCTCACCGCCGGGGGTCACACTGTTGGCAAGGCGCACGGCAATGGCGACGCAGGCCAGCTTGGTCCCCAGCCCGAAGGCGGCCGGATGGAAGACCAGGGCTTTGGCTGGATGAACCCCAACCAGACCGACAGCGCCACGTCGCTCGTGACCTCGGGCATCGAAGGGGCGTGGACGAGCGAACCCACCAAGTTCGACATGGGCTATTTCAAGTTGCTCTTTGGGTATGAGTGGGAGCTGACCAAATCTCCCGCAGGCGCCCACCAGTGGAAGCCCATCGACATCAAGGAAGAGGATATGCCCGTGGATGCCGGCGACGGCACGACGCGCACCATGCCCATGATGACCGATGCCGATATGGCGATGAAGGTCGACCCTGCCTACCGCGCGATCTGCGAGAAATTCATGGCCGACGAGGCCTATTTCCGCGATACATTTGCTCGCGCCTGGTTCAAGCTGACGCACCGCGACATGGGCCCTAAGGTGAACTACATCGGCCCCGAGGTTCCGCAAGAGGATCTGGTCTGGCAAGACCCGATCCCCGCTGGCAACACCGCCTACGACGTCGACGCGGTCAAGGCCAAGATCGCGGATAGCGGTTTGACCCATGCCGAGATGATCGCAACCGCATGGGACAGCGCACGCACCTATCGCGGCTCGGACAAGCGGGGCGGGGCCAACGGCGCCCGCATCCGCCTCGCGCCACAGCGCCACTGGTCGGGCAACGAACCCCACCGCCTCGAAAAAGTGCTCGAGGCGCTGGAGCCGGTTGCAGCCGATACCGGCGCCTCCGTGGCGGACGTCATCGTGTTGGCGGGCAATATGGGTGTCGAGGCCGCGGCCAAGGCCGCGGGGTTCGACATCGCCGTGCCCTTCGCGCCGGGTCGTGGTGACGCCACGGCCGAGCAGACGGATGCCGACAGTTTTGACGTGCTGGAGCCCACCGCAGACGGCTTCCGCAACTACGAGAAAGGCACCGACAGCCGCAGCATCGAGGATATCACCCTCGACCGTGCGCAGCTGATGGGCCTGACAGCGCCGGAAATGGCGGTGCTGCTGGGCGGCATGCGGATGCTCGGCACCAACTTTGGCGACACCAAGCACGGCGTGTTCACGGACCGCGAGGGCCAGTTGACCAACGACTTCTTCGTCAACCTGACGGATATGTCGAACAGCTGGCACAAGGTCGACGATCACTTCGAGATCCGCGACCGCGCCACCGGCGACGTCAAGTGGACGGCGACCAGCGCCGATCTGGTGTTCGGCTCGAACTCCATCCTGCGGTCCTATGCCGAGGTCTACGCCCAGGACGACAACCAGGAGAAGTTCGCGCGCGATTTCGTGACCGCCTGGACCAAGGTAATGGATGCCGACCGGTTCGACCTGCGCGCCTGAGCCGCACTGATCTGACGACAACGCGGGCCTCTTCGGGGCCCGCGTTTTTCTTTGGCGCACAGGGCCCGCGCGCTTGACTTATGCCCATGCGGACGGTGTATGTGCGCCGACTTATGACCCCCCGTTTTTGAAAGGGCTCCTTATGCACGCTTACCGCTCTCACACCTGCGCCGCTCTGACCTCGGCCAATGTGGGCGATACCGTGCGCCTGGCGGGCTGGGTGCACCGGGTCCGCGACCACGGCGGCGTGTTGTTCATCGACCTGCGCGACCATTACGGCGTGACGCAGGTGCTGTGCGACCCCGACAGCCCGGTGTTCGCCGAGATGGAAAAGGTGCGCAGTGAGTGGTGCATTCGCATCGATGGCAACGTCAAGGCGCGCGACGCGTCGCTGGTGAATGACAAGATCCCCACGGGCGAGATCGAGGTGTTCGTGCGTGACCTCGAGGTGCTTGGTCATGCCGCCGAGCTGCCGCTGATGGTGTTCGGTGATCAGGAATACCCCGAGGAAACGCGCCTGACCTATCGCTACCTCGACCTGCGCCGCGAGAAGATGCAGGAGAACATGAAGCTGCGGTCGGACGTCGTCGCGTCGATCCGCAAGCGGATGTGGGACAAAGCGTTCCGCGAATATCAGACGCCGATCATCACCGCGTCCTCGCCCGAGGGCGCGCGTGACTTTCTCGTGCCGTCGCGCCTGCATCCGGGCAAGTTCTATGCCCTGCCGCAAGCGCCGCAGCAGTTCAAGCAGCTGCTCATGGTCAGCGGCTTCGACAAGTATTTCCAGATCGCGCCCTGCTTCCGAGACGAGGATCCGCGCGCCGACCGTTCGCCCACCGACTTCTACCAGCTCGATATGGAGATGAGTTTTGTCGAACAGCAGGATGTGTTCGACACCATCGCCCCCGTGATCGCGGGCGTGTTCGAAGAGTTCGGCGGTGGCAAGAAGGTCGATGCACCGGACACCTGGGAACAGATTTCTTATCGCGATGCCGCCCTCTGGTACGGCTCGGACAAGCCCGACCTGCGCAACCCGATCAAGATGCAGGTCGTGTCCGAGCATTTTGCCGGGTCCGGCTTTGCCATCTTTGCCAAGCTGCTGGAGCAGGACGGCACCGAGATCCGCGCCATCCCCGCCCCCACAGGTGGTTCCCGCAAATTCTGCGACCGCATGAACGCCTGGGCGCAGAAGGAAGGGTTGCCGGGCATGGGCTATATATTTTGGCGCGATCAGGGTGAGGGCATGGAAGCGGCTGGCCCGCTGGCCAAAAACATCGGACCTGAACGGACGGAGGCGATCCGGCAGCAGTTGGGCCTCGGTATCGGCGACGCGGCATTCTTCCTTGGTGGCAAGCCCAAGGCGTTCGAGGCCATCGCGGGGCGTGCGCGCAATGTGATCGGCGAAGAGCTGAAGCTGATCGATGAGGACCGCTTTGCCTTTGCCTGGATCGTGGATTTCCCGATCTACGAGCAGGACGAAGAGACCGGTAAGATCGACTTTGAACACAACCCGTTTTCCATGCCGCAGGGTGGGATGGCGGCGCTGGAGGGCGACCCGCTCGCGGTGCTGGGCTACCAGTACGATCTGGCCTGCAACGGCTATGAGCTGGTGTCGGGCGCCATCCGGAACCACCGGCCCGAAATCATGTTCAAGGCGTTCGAGATTGCGGGATACGGCAAGGATGAGGTCGAAAAACGCTTTGGCGGGATGGTGGGTGCGTTCCAGTATGGCGCACCACCCCACGGCGGTTGTGCGGCAGGGATCGACCGGATCGTGATGCTGCTCGCGGGCGAACAGAACATCCGCGAGGTGATCCTGTTCCCGATGAACCAGCGTGCCGAGGACTTGATGATGGCCGCCCCGTCCGAACCTGCGAGCGACCAGCTGATGGAGCTGGGGCTGCGCGTGATCCCGCAGGAGTAGGGCGATGACAACCACACGTTTTGCACCATCTCCTACCGGTTATCTGCATGTGGGCAACCTGCGCACGGCGCTGATGAACTACCTGATCGCGCGCAAGGCGGGCGGGACGTTCATCCTGCGCATCGACGACACCGATCCCGAGCGGTCGAAGGACGAATATGTCGACGCGATCAAAGAAGACCTCGAATGGCTGGGTCTGACCTGGGACAAGGTCGAGCGCCAGTCCGAGCGGTTGGGACGCTATGCCGAAGCGGCAACGAAACTGCGCGATGCCGGCCGGTTTTACGAGGCGTTCGAGACGCCGACCGAGCTGGACCTCAAGCGCAAGAAGCAGCTGAACATGGGCAAGCCGCCGGTCTATGACCGGGCGGCCCTGGCACTGAGCGATGACCAGCGCGCGGCACTGCGCGCCGAACGCGGGCAGGGTGTGTGGCGGTTCAAGCTGGATCATGAGCGCATCGAATGGGCCGATGGGATCATCGGAGAGGTGAGCATCGACGCAGCCTCTGTCAGCGATCCGGTGTTGATCCGGCAAGACGGCCAAGTGCTCTATACGATTGCGTCTGTCGTGGATGACATGGAGATGGGCGTGACTGATGTGGTGCGCGGGTCGGACCACGTGACCAACACAGCAACCCAGATCCAGATCATCGAGGCGCTGGGTGGCACGGCGCCCCGCTTTGCCCACCATTCGTTGCTGACCGGCCCGCAGGGCGAAGCGCTGTCGAAGCGGTTGGGCACCCTCGCGCTGCGCGACTTGCGCGCGCGCGGCGTTGAGCCCATGGCGTTGCTGAGCCACCTTGCACGGCTCGGTTCGTCCGATCCGGCCGAGCTGATGACGGATATGAGTGCCCTCGTGGACGGGTTCGAAGTGTCGCATTTCGGGACGGCGCCCACGAAGTTCGATGTCGCGGATCTGTTCCCGCTGACGGGGCGATATCTGCAGACCCTACCGCTCGACGCGGTGCGCGACCGCGTGCTGGCGGTGGGCGTGCCGGAGGATCAGGCCGAAGCGTTCTGGACCGTCATCCGCGACAATATCGAAACGCTGAACGATCTGGCCGCGTGGTGGGCGATCTGCCGCGACGGGGCCGAGCCGGTGATTGAGGATGAAGACCGGGAATTTGTAGCGCAGGCCATGTCCATGCTGCCCGAGGGCCCGTTCGACGCGGGCACCTGGGGCAACTGGACAGGCGCAGTGAAGGCCGCGACCGGGCGCAAGGGGCGAGGTCTGTTCATGCCGTTGCGCAAGGCGCTGACCGGCCAGGCACATGGGCCGGATATGGGGGCGCTCATGCCGCTATTGCATGTGGTCAAGGCCCGCTGATGCGTCGGCGAGGGGCGCTTGTGACCAAGCGGCCCTTCGGGGAGGATTTTTTCAGGACAAAGACGGGGCGACCCCGTGGTTGACGCGCAGGCGAAGTTCCTGAGCGGGTCGCTTTTTCGCCATGTGTCGGTGATGTCGCTGACGGCGACCGTGGGCTTGATGGCCGTGTTTCTGGTCGATTTCATCGATATGGTCTTCATCTCGATGTTGGGGAAGGCGGAGCTGGCCGCGGCGGTAGGCTATGCGGGCGCGATCCTGTTTTTCACGACATCGTTTTCCATTGGGATGGCCATTGCGGTGGGCGCCTTGGTGGCGCGCGCCCTGGGGGCGGGCGACGCAGATGCCGCCCGGGCCCGCGCCAGCCACGGGTTGGTGTACGGGGTTGTGCTGGGCACTGCGTTTGCCGCGCTTGTCTGGTTCAATGTGCCGACGTTCGTGTTGTGGATTGGGGCATCGGGAGAAACCGCGGCGCTGGCGGAGGGATATCTGCGCATCATCGTTCCGTCATTGCCGTTTCTGGTGGTGGGCATGATGGGCAGCGGGGTGCTGCGCGCCTATGGCGATGCGCGGCGGTCGATGATGGCGACGATCTATGGCGGTGGCGTGAATGCGGTCCTCGACCCGATCCTGATCTTTGGGTTGGGCCTGGATCTGACAGGGGCGGCGCTGGCGTCCGTGGCGGCACGCGTGGTGATCGCGGCCACCGCCATCCTGCCGATCCTGCGCCACCATGGCGGCGTGCCACGCCCAAAGGTCGCGGGACTGGCGGCGGACTTTCGGCCACTGGTCGCAATCGGCATCCCGGCGATCCTGACGCAGATAGCGACGCCCGTGGGCCAGGCAATCGTCACACGCTCCATGGCGCAATACGGGCTGGAGGCGGTGGCGGGCATGGCCATCGTGGGCCGTCTGATGCCGGTGAGCTTTGCCGTTGTCTTTGCGCTGTCGGGGGCGGTGGGGCCGATCATCGGGCAGAACTACGGTGCGAAGGATTTTGACCGGGTGCGCGCAGGCTTCAACGCGGCGCTGCGCTTTGCCGCGCTGGTGGTCCTCTTTATCTCGGTCATGCTGTTTGCGCTGCGCGGGCCCATTGCGGACCTTTTTGCAGCAACGGGCCTGACGCGCGAGCTGGTGTTTCTGTTCTGCGGGCCCTTGGCGCTGCTCTTTTTCTTCAACGGCGTGCTCTTTGTCGCGAACGCGGCGTTCAACAACTTGGGGCACCCGTTCTACAGCACGTGGATGAACTGGGGCAAGAACACCGTGGCGATGATCCCGCTGGTGAGCATTGGGGCCTGGGCCTATGGCGCGCCGGGTGTTCTGGTGGGACAGGCGCTGTCGGGCGTGGTTTTCGGCGGCATCGCCTGGGCGCTTGCATTGCGCACCATCGCGCGTCGCGGTGAGGCGCCACCGCGCGAGCGGTTCGACCGTGAGGGACGGCTGATGTCGCTATTGAACCTGCGCAAGTAGGCGGTCGGTCAGCGCCCGCTCCGCCGCACTGAGCTGTTGCGCGCGGGGGTAGAGCGGAGCGCCGCGATCATCGCGCACGGGCGTGTCCCAGCCGTCGGTTGTGGCAAAGAACGCCTCGACCCCCGCCTGCCCGAACTCACGCAAAAACCCTTGCACCACCACGTCGAGGTAGCTGAGCAGGATCTTGTGATCGCCACCCGGCTGCTGGCGCAGGTCCGGCACCTGGTAGACGGCGACGGGGCCTGTTGGAACGGATACGTGCCCATCGGCGGGTATGCGGTCATAGCCCGTCTCGCGCAGATCGAGCGCAGCCCAGTCACCGCGCGGGACTTGGGCCACAAGCCCGTCGATGGTCTTGCCGGGATCGGGGCGGACGGACAGGAACACCACGTCGCGCAGGTCCGTGCGCACCCATACGCGCCGCCAACCGTGCAACTGGGCAGGCTGGGCGCCAGGGTAGTCATGCGTTGCCCGGTTGACGAGGCTGCCATAGCCGAAGAACGACGGCGTCATGTGTCCGACAGAAGATCGGCGAAGTGTTTGGCCACGGTCTCCCACGTCTCGGGGGTGGCGGCGGTGAGCAGGTAGCCTGTGGTCCTGGTCGCGTCATAGGGCGTGTCGTCGAGCATCGCTGATTTGCCACCCGCTTGTGTCGTGATCAGCGACCCCGCGGCATGGTCCCAACTGTTGAGGTGGCTCGACAGGACGAAATCCACCGCGCCCGTGGCGAGCAACCGATATTCGTGAGCCGAACAGCGCAGCGCGCCTGCATGGGCCAGCACGCCGACCTTGCGCCACATGATCGCCTGATCCTCTGGAGCCATCAGGCGGATATGCATGTAGCCGACCATCTCGGACAGCGGTTTCGGCGCGCGGGTCTTGATGGGGCGGTGGCGGCCCGTCTTGGTTTGCCACACTGCGGGGGAGGTGTTGTCGGCCATCACGGCATCGTCGCCCACCGGGTCGTAGATCAGGCCAAAGACGGGCTGGCCAAAACGGCAGGCGGCGATGATCGTGCCGAACAGCGGCATGCCGCGGGCAAAATTCCAGGTGCCATCGACCGGGTCGATGATGAAACACAGCTCGGCCTCGCCGATCCCGTCAAGCAGATCGGGCTTCTTGGACACCGCCTCTTCGCCGATGACCAACGCGTGGGGAAAGGCCATTTGCAATCCACGGGTGATCATGGCTTCGGCGCCGGTGTCGGCGGCGGTGACCAGGTCCATCTCGTCGGTTTTGGTATCGATATCGCCGGTGTCGAGCTGACGGAAGCGGGGCATGATCTCGGCCCGGGCCGCGCGACGCACGAGGTTGAGGAGTTGCGTTTTCTGCGCCGCGGACAGGGGCGCGGTGACGGGCATGGGCAACGTGTCTTTCATGACGGAACCTTTGGCAGGGCTGGGGATGTGGGCACGATCTGGCATGGGTGTGCGGTTGCGGCAACGCGACTATTCGCGCGCCCTGAGCACGTGGGCGGGCCGCGCGGCGAGCGGGGCCCAGGCAAAGGCGAGCCCGGCCAGCAGCGTGGCGATCACGCCGCCTGCGACGATGGCGATGGCCGAGGGCCAGATGATGGTGAAATCGGTGTCCATGATAAACCGGCTGACGGCCCAGCCGCCCGTGATACCCGCGGCCAGCGCGACAGCGCCAGCGCCCAGGCCCAGGAGGGCCGAGCGGGTCGCAAAACTGAGCAAGATGCGCTGGCGCGTCGCGCCAAGGGTTTTCAGCACCGCCGCCTCGTAGGTGCGGGCGCTGGTACCTGCGGCGGCAGCGCCGATCAGCACGAGAAATCCGGTGAGCAGCGTAGCGGCGGCGCCGTAGGACGTGGCGGCGGCGAGGCCCGACAGCACCTCGCTTACCCGGTCGATGGCATCGCGGACGCGGATCGCGGTGATGTTGGGGTACTGTCCCGCGATGTCGCGCAGGATCTGCGTTTCGGCTGCGTCGTCGGCATAGACGGTCGAGATGAACGTGTGCGGCGCGCCTTGCAGGGCGGCAGGGTTCATCGACAGGATGAAGCCGATCCCGGCCGTGGAAAAATCCACCTCGCGGAACGAGGTGACCGTGCCGGTGATGTCACGTCCCAAGATGTTGATGGTGAGACTATCGCCAAGCGACAGGCCCATTTCCTCGGCCTCCTCGGCGGCAAAGCTGATCTGGGGTGGACCGATGTAATCGGCGTCCCACCACTCCCCCGCGGTGATGCGCGTGTTTTCGGACGGTTCCGCCGCATAAGTCACGCCGCGGTCGCCGCTCAGCACCCAGTGGTCGCCAGCAACTTCGCGGGCCGGTTTATCGTTGATTTGGGTGATGATGCCGCGCAGCATCGGCGCGCTTTCGATGCGGGTGACGGCAGGATCGCGTTCCAACCGCTGGGTATAGCCCTCCATCTGGTCGCGTTGGATGTCGACGAAGAAGTAGCTGGGCGCCACGTCGGGCAGGTTGCCCGAGATGGCGTTGCGCAGGTTGCCGTCGATCTGACCCACCGCCGCCAGGACCGACAGGCCAAGGCCCAGCGACAGCACGACCGATGCCGCACCCTCGCGCGTGCCCGAAATCGCGCCAAGCGCCCACCGGAGCGATGGCCGCCCCTTGGCGCGCGGGGCAGCGCGGCGGGAGAGCCAGCGAATCAGCATCGCGGCCAGCGCCAGAAGCCCCAGCGCAAAGGCGATGCCGCCAGAGGTCCAAAGGGTCAGCCACCAGGTGCCGGAAAAAAGTGCGGCGCTGGAGATGAGGGCCGCAAGGCCTGCCGCGATCCACAGCAGATATTGCGCGCGCGGCAGAATGCGGGTTGTCCCAAGCGCGTCGCGGAACAGCGTTGCCGCGCGCACATCCTCGGCCCGCGCCAGCGGCCAGAGGGTGAAGACAAAGGCGGTGAGCAGGCCGTACAAGGCTGCCTCTGCCAGGGGCGCGGGGAACAGGGTAAAGCTGGCCGGGATGGGTAGCCGCGCCTCGATCACGGGGGCGAGGGCAAGGGGGACCAAGGCCCCCAGCATCAGCCCAATGGCGATGCCCAGGATCGAGAGCGCGCCAATCTGCAGGAAATACGTCTGGAAGATCGTGCGCCGCTCTGCGCCCAAGGTGCGCAGCGTGGCGATCACGGATGTCTTGTCGGCGAGGTAGGCACGCACGGCTGCCGACACGCCGACACCGCCCACGGCAAGGCCCGACAGGCCGACGAGCACGAGAAAGGCGCCGAGCCGGTCGACGAATTCGGCCACGCCCGGTGCGCCATTGCGCGCGTCGGTCCAGCGCATGCCTGCGTTTTCGAACTGTGTGCGGGCCTCTTGCTCCAGCGTCTCGAGGTTGGTGCCGTCGGGCAGGTCCAGCCTGTATTTGGAGTTGAAGAGCGTCCCCGCCGCCAGCAATTGCGCGTTGGCGAGGCTGTCGCGCAGCACGATCGTGCGCGGCCCCAGACCAAAGCCGCCCGCGGCGCTGTCAGGTTCGCTGGTCAGCGTGGCCATCAGCACAAATTCCTGCGTCCCGAGGCGGAACGTGTCGCCAGCGCTCAGGCCCAGCCGGTCGATCAGCGCACGTTCCATCACCGCGCCGGGCAGGCCGTTTGTTCCCGCAAACGCTGTGGCAAGCGGCATGTCCGGGGCCAGCTCCACGGTGCCGATCAGGGGGTAGGCGTCGTCCACCGCCTTGATCTGCGTCAGGCCGCGTTCCGGCCCATCGGGGCCGTCCACAACGGCCATGGACCGGAAATCGGCAATCTCCGATACGGCGTCGGCATTCGCGCGCATCCAAGCCCGCTCATCTTCGGTGGCAAAGCGGTAGGTGAAGTCCAACTCCGCCTCACCGCCCAGAAGGGCCGCGCCTTCCCGCTCCAGTCCGGCCTCGATCGCGGCGCGGACCGATCCGACAGCTGCGATGGCTGCCACGCCAAGGGCGAGGCAGGCGAGAAAGATACGAAAACCGCGCAAGCCACCGCGCAACTCGCGCGCGGCAAAGCGGGCAGAGGTCGTGATGCTCATTCGGCAGCCTTTTGCGCGGCATCCGGTGCGATTTGGCCGTCGGCGAGGTGCACGACGCGGTCGCACCGGGCGGCCAGTTCAGGCGCGTGGGTGACCAGCACCAGCGTTGCCCCGTGCCGGTCGCGCAGGGCAAAGAGCAGGTCCATGATCGCGGTGCCATTCGCGCCATCGAGGTTGCCCGTCGGCTCATCGGCCAGCAGGATGTCGGGCCGGGTGACAAGGGCACGGGCCAGCGCCACGCGCTGCTGTTCGCCGCCCGACATCTGGCTGGGATAATGGCCCGCGCGGTGGGCGAGGCCCACGGCCTCCAGCTCCGCCTCGGCACGGTCAAAGGCATCACGGACGCCCGCAAGCTCCAGCGGTGTCGCCACGTTTTCCAGCGCGGTCATGGTGGGGATCAGGTGAAAGCTTTGGAACACCACGCCCATATGGGCGCGTCTGAACCGCGCCAGCGCATCCTCGTTCATCGCGGTCAGGTCCTGGCCCAGGGCGCTGACGGTGCCGCCCGTGGCGCGCTCGAGCCCGCCCATGATCATCAGGAGCGAGGATTTGCCGGAACCGGACGGGCCAACCAGCCCGACGGTCTCGCCCCGAGCCACATCCAGCGTGATCCCGCGCAGGATATCGACGGTGCCTGCGTTGCCATTGAGGCTGAGCGCTGCATTATTGAGGGACAGAACGGGTTCGGACATGCACGGGGACGCCTTATATGTGTCTTGAGTGCTGATATGGAGGCTAAGGGCGCATGGGCAAGGTGATCGGGACGATTGTTCTGGCTTTCTGGGCAGGGCTGGCCGCAGCCGACGATGTGGTGATTGCCGCCCTGGGCGACAGTCTGACCCAAGGATACGGCTTGCCCGCGGAACAAGGGTTTGTGCCGCAGCTCGAAGACTGGCTGCAGGCGCAGGGTGTCGAGGCGCGGGTGATCAACGCGGGCGTGTCGGGGGACACGACCGCCGGGGGACTGTCTCGTGTGGATTGGACGCTGACGCCGGATGTGGATGCGCTGATCGTGACGCTGGGGGGCAACGACCTGTTGCGCGGGCTGCCACCCGAGGCAAGCCGCGCCAACCTGGACGGGATCGTGTCGGCGGCGGTGTCGCGCGGTGTCGAGGTGCTGGTGATCGGGATGCAGGCGCCGGGCAATTATGGACCGGACTACAAGGCCCGCTTTGACGCGATGTATCCCGAGATCGCCGAGACGCATGGCGCGCTGTACCTTGACAGTTTCTTTGCCGGGCTGGGCGGGCCCGACGTTGATCCAGCGGCGTTGCGGGCGTTTTTGCAGTCCGATGGCATCCACCCGAACGCCGAAGGCGTGGCGCAGATCGTCGCGGGCGTGGGCCCCGCCGTGCGCGATCTGATCAACCGGGTGGAGTGAGATGCCGGGGCGGTTTTTCTTTACCGATCCGGTGTCGGCCCTGACCGACGCGCTGGCGGTGGAGGCGGGCCCGGTAAGCAACGAACCGGTGCGGGCGAACGTGTCCCCGGGGCAGGAGATTATCGTCTATGACGGCGCGCTGTCCCGCATGCGCTGGGGGATTGTGCCTGTGGGACGGGTGAATGCCCGCGGACGACCGGTGATGGAGCAGATCATCAATGCCCGCTCGGAAACCGTGTTTGACAAGACGGCCTTTGACGGGGTGGGGCGCGCCGTGATCCCGGTGAATGGCTGGTACGAATGGACGGGCGAGACGCGGCGCAAGACCGCATGGCGGATCGCACCGAAGGGCGGTGGATTTCTGTACTTTGCCGCGATCACGGATGTCTGGACCGCACCGGGTGGCTTGAAGGTGCCGCAGGTGGCGGCGGTGACCTGCGAGCCCAACGCGGATGTGGCGCCGATCCATCATCGGATGGGCGTGCTGTTGGATCTGGATCAGCTACATGTGTGGATGGGCGATGACCTCACGGCGGCCAAAGCGCTGATGGTGCCGTGGCCTGTTGGCCGGTTGCAAATCAAAGAAGCGACCGACGTGGACTGGGACGGGCCGTAACCAAACGGACGCGGGCAAGCCCGCGACGACATGTTTTTATCGGCACCGGTCGCGCGGTCTTGCTGCAATTTTGAGCGTTGGTGCGTTTGGCGCGCCTGCGCCGAAGTTTTACCAGTTGATAAAATTTTTGACCTGTGAGAGCGTTTTGATCAATCCACAGGGACGGAGCCTTTTTCGTGACGCACTCTCCTTACACACCGGGCGTGGCCGCCGCACGGCTGGAGCCCGCGGCCTATGCTGAGAATTTTACCGATCTGCATCCCGCGCTGGACGATCACGAGGCGCTGGTGGCGGCGGACCGCTGTTACTTTTGCCACGATGCGCCGTGCATCACGGCGTGCCCCACCGATATCGACATCCCCCTGTTCATCCGTCAAATCGCGACCGGCACGCCGGATGCCGCGGCCAAGACGATCCTGACCCAGAACATCATGGGCGGCATGTGTGCCCGCGTCTGCCCGACCGAGACCCTGTGCGAAGAGGCTTGCGTGCGCGAAATGGCCGAGGGCAAGCCGGTGCTGATCGGACAGTTGCAGCGCTATGCCACGGATCATCTGCAAGACCAGGGCATTCACCCCTTCTCCCGCGCTGCGGTCACCGGCACGTCGGTGGCCGTGGTGGGGGCGGGGCCCGCGGGCCTGTCCTGCGCGCATCGTCTTGCGATGCTGGGCCATCAGGTGACGGTGTACGACGCCCGGCCCAAGCCCGGTGGGCTGAACGAATACGGCATTGCAGCCTACAAGACGCCCGAAGGGTTTGCGCAGGCCGAGGTCGACTGGCTGCTGCAGATCGGCGGGATCACACTGGAGCATGACAAGGCGCTCGGGCGGGATGTGACCCTTGATCAGTTGCAAGCGCAGTTCGATGCCGTGTTTCTGGGTATGGGTCTGGGCGGTGTGAACGCGCTGGCCGTCGAAGGGGGTGACAAGGACGGTGTGCTGGACGCGGTCGCGTTCATTGCGGACTTGCGGCAGGCATCGGATGTCGCGTCGCTGCCCGTGGGCCGCGACGTGGTGGTGATCGGCGGCGGCATGACGGCGGTGGATGCCGCCGTGCAATCCAAGCTGCTGGGTGCGCTGAACGTGACGCTGGCCTACCGCAGGGGGCGTGACCGGATGAATGCGAGCGTGTTCGAGCAGGATCTGGCGGCGTCCAAAGGCGTGCGGATCATGACCAACGTGGCGCCCAAGGCGGTTCACGGCAACGGGTCGGTGCGCGAGATCGAGTTCGAATATGTGAACGACGATATGACCGGCACGGGCGAGACCGTGCGCCTGCCCGCAGATCAGGTGCTGCGCGCGATCGGCCAGAAGCTTGAGGGCGACGGCATGCCCGCGCTGGAGCGTGGCAAGATCGCGGTGACGGGCGCGGGGCGCACGTCGCTCGACGGTGTCTGGGCCGGGGGCGACTGTGCGCTCGGGGGCGACGACCTGACCGTGACCGCCGTGGCCGAGGGGCGCGATGCGGCAATGGACATACACGACGTTTTGATGGGGTAACGGGGGGCGGATCGCCCACCCGATGCAGAGGACCGACCGAATGGCGAATTTGCAAAGCGACTTTCTGGGGATCAAGAGCCCGAACCCGTTCTGGCTGGCCTCAGCGCCGCCCACGGACAAGGAATACAACGTCCGCCGCGCCTTCGAGGCGGGCTGGGGGGGTGTTGTCTGGAAGACGCTGGGCGAGGCGGGCCCACCGGTCGTCAACGTCAACGGACCACGCTATGGCGCGATCTACGGGGCGGACCGGCGCCTCCTCGGGCTCAACAATATCGAGCTGATCACGGATCGCCCGCTGGAGGTGAACCTGCAGGAGATCAAGGCGGTCAAGCGCGACTACCCCGACCGGGCCATGGTCGTGTCGTTGATGGTGCCTTGTGAGGAAGACCCTTGGGCGCGCATCCTGCCGCTGGTCGAAGAGACAGGCGCCGACGGGGTGGAGTTGAACTTTGGCTGCCCGCACGGGATGTCCGAGCGGGGTATGGGATCGGCCGTGGGCCAGGTGCCCGAGTATATCGAGATGGTGACGCGCTGGGTCAAAAAACACACCCGCATGCCCGTTATCGTCAAGCTGACGCCGAACATCACGGACGTGCGCAAACCTGCGGCAGCGGCACATGCGGGCGGTGCGGATGCGGTGAGCCTGATCAACACGATCAACTCGATCACGTCCGTCGACCTCGACCTGTTTTCGCCCGAACCGACGATTGACGGCAAAGGCGCGCATGGCGGCTATTGCGGACCTGCTGTGAAACCCATCGCGCTGAACATGGTCGCCGAGATTGCGCGCGATCCGGAATTGCGCGGCATGCCGATCAGTGGCATCGGCGGCGTGACCACGTGGAAGGATGCAGCCGAATTCCTGGCCCTCGGGGCGGGCAACGTACAGGTGTGCACCGCGGCGATGACCTATGGGTTCAAGATCGTGCAGGAGATGACTTCCGGCCGGTCGGAATACCTGGACGACAAGCAGCTCGGGCTGGATGACCTCGTGGGTCGCGCCGTGCCGAATGGCACCGACTGGAACCAGCTGAACCTGAATTACGTGACCAAGGCGCGGATCGATCAGGACCTGTGTATATCCTGCGGGCGCTGCTACGCGGCGTGCGAGGACACGTCGCACCAGGCGATTTCGATGTCTGATGACCGCAAATTTGAGGTGATCGACGCGGAATGTGTGGCCTGCAACCTGTGTGTGAATGTCTGCCCTGTGGAAAGCTGCATCACCATGGAAGAGTTGCCGCTGGGGGCGCAGGACGCCCGCACGGGCAAGCCGGTCGAGACATACGCCAACTGGACAACGCACCCGAACAACCCGGCGGCCACAGCCGCCGAGTAGAGGGTTTTCGCATCAAAGCGGCGTTCCGTCGGTCTCTTGCGGGCCTGCGTCGGCCTGTGCCGCGGTCGGTGCGCTGAGTTCGGTCGTTTGCACCGGAGCCTGGACGGCTTCGATCAGCAGCTCGAGCCGTTGGCGGTCTTGGGCGGCCTCGGCAAACCGGCGGGCGTCGTTTTCCGACAGCGCGGCGGGTTCGGTCAGTTTGGCCTCGACTGCGGCTTGTGTGCTGGACGTGTCCGAAGGCGCGACCTCAACTGCCGTTTGCGCGCTGGTGACTTGTGTTGTTGTGTCCGTGTCACCCCCGGTTTTGACCGCCTTGGCGCTGTCGCTGCTGCGCGTGGCCGGTGCCGCCGGTGCGGTGTCTTCGGTCTGGCCGGTGCCTTGGGACGCGGGCGGCGTGTTGTCGCCCGTATTGGACGGATCCGCGCCACCGGAGGATTGCGGCGGAGGCGGCGCCGGAGACGGCGCAAAAATCGATAAGATACTCATGTTCCACTCGTAGGTTTCCAAGCCCACACCCGCGATCAAGGTGCCGCCTTACCCGTGAACGACAGGTTAATTTGCCCGGAGATATTGAGACGCGGTTAACGACCTGCCGGTTTCAACAGGTTGGTAAACAGGGTCTGCAGGAACGGATCGGCGCCCGGCGCGGGCGCGTCGGTGTCCAGCAGCACGCGAATTTGCGCGCCGAAATCGGCATAGTGTTGGGTCGTGGCCCAAATGGCAAAGATCAGATGGCGGGGGTCAATGGGGGCCAGCTTGCCCGCGTCGATCCAGGATTGGATGATGCCGCACTTTTCATCAAAAAGCGGTTTCAGGTCAGCCTTAAGGTGCGGCGCCATCCTTGGCGCGCCCTGGAGGATTTCGTTGGCGAAAAGGCGGCTTTCGCGCGGCAGGTCACGCGCCATGTCCAGCTTGCGCTGGACGTAAGCCAGGATCTCTTCCAGCGGGTCGCCGCTTGGGTCCATCTCGACAAGCGGATCCAGCCACGTTTCCATCAACTGGTTGAGCAGGGTGACGTGTATCTCTTCCTTGCCGGCGAAATAGTAAAGGATGTTGGGCTTGGACAGGCCCGCCGCATCTGCGATCTGGTCCAGCGTGGCACCGCGGTAGCCGTGCACGGCAAAGACGTCGAGGGCCGCATCAAGGATGCGACGCCGGTTGCGCAGCTGAATGCGGCTGGGGGCCTTGGGGGGGGCGTCGTCTGGCATTGATGCGTGCGTTGGTCTGCTGGAAGTCTAGGCAAAGGCATAAGCCAGCTGCGCTGCGGATCAAACCAGTTCTTGACAGGGAGAGGCCTGCTGGCAATCGTTGGGTTGACCAAATGGTCAAGATTTTGACGGCGAGGGCACAATGGCGGCACCGGGCGAAAACCTGCGGATCAATGGCGACCGGCTGTGGGACAGCCTGATGGAAATGGCGCAGATTGGTCCCGGCGTTGCGGGTGGCAACAACCGCCAGACGTTGACCGACGCCGACTCCGACGGGCGTGCGCTGTTTCAGGCGTGGTGCGAGGCGGCGGGCTGCCAAATGGGGCTGGACCAGATGGGCAACATGTTTGCGATGCGACCGGGCACGGACCCGGAGGCGCTGCCGGTATACGTGGGCTCGCATCTCGACACGCAGCCGACGGGCGGCAAGTACGATGGGGTGCTGGGCGTGCTGGGCGGGCTGGAGATCATCCGCACGCTCAACGATCTCGACGTGAAAACCAAGCACCCGATTGTGGTGACGAACTTCACCAACGAAGAGGGCACGCGTTATGCGCCTGCGATGCTCTCGTCCGGTGTATTTGCGGGCATCCACGCGTTGGACTGGGCCTATGACCGTGTTGACGCGGAGGGCAAACGGTTCGGCGATGAACTTGAACGGATCGGCTGGAAGGGCGACGAAGCGGTGGGCGCGCGCAAGATGCACGCGTTTTTTGAGCTGCATATCGAGCAGGGGCCGATCCTTGAGGCCGAAGACAAGGATATTGGTGTGGTGACCCACGGGCAGGGATTGCGATGGATCGAGGTAACGCTCGAGGGGAAAGATGCGCATACCGGCTCTACCCCGATGCCCATGCGCAAGAACGCGGGCCTTGGCATGGCGCGCATTCTTGAAAAGGTGGATGAAATCGCCTTGTCCCACGCACCGCATGCGGTGGGTGCGGCGGGGCATATCGATGTGTTTCCCAACTCGCGCAATGTCATCCCCGGAAAGGTCGTGTTCACGGTGGATTTCCGATCGCCAGATCTGAGCGTGATCGAGGATATGGAGGCCCGGTTGCGCAGCGAAGGGCAAAGGATCGCGAGCGATATGGGACTGACCATAGGGTTTGACGTGGTGGGCGGGTTTGATCCGGTTTCGTTTGACGACGGCTGTGTAACGGCTGTGCGCGCCGCAGCCGAACGGCTCGGCTATACCCATCGCGACATCATTTCGGGCGCAGGGCATGATGCATGTTGGATCAATCAGGTCGCTCCGACCGCCATGGTGATGTGTCCATGTGTCGACGGACTGAGCCACAATGAGGCGGAGGAGATATCAAAGGACTGGGCGGCCGCCGGTGCAGATGTTTTGATGCATGCCGTTGTTGAGACCGCGGAGATCGTCGGGTGACGCTTTCCTTGAAGGAAAGCCAGAAGCAATTTTTGCAAAAATTGCCTGGTGGGAGGCGGACATGATCGCGCCTGATTTGAGCCTCGAGGATCGGATTGAGCTCTTGATCGCATCTGAGATCGCCGATGCCCCCACAGGGTCGCGGGCAGAGCGCGGCACGCTGGCCGCGTTCCAGGCGGCGCGCGTCCGCCCGCGTGAGACCACAGTGCAGTTCAGTGGCGGCGTCACGCAGCGCTGCTGGACCGTGACGCGCACGGATGGTGCTTACCGCGTCGTCTATTTGCCCTGTGCAGGCTATTTCGCGCTGTGTGTCGAGAGTGATTTCGGGCCGTTGGACATTGGTGTGCACGGGCCCGCATTGGGGTGCTTTGCATCGGTGTAAGTGGTGCCCTCGCCGCTGGTGAACTGCGCTCTGGCCGCGCGCAGAGCATGGGACGCCCCGGGCGATTTGTTGAGCCAACCGACAGGCATGAGACAGGAGAGATGAGATGAGCAAGGTGATCAAAGGCGGAATGGTGTGCACAGCAGATCGCACATGGAAAGCCGATGTGCTGGTCGAGGGAGAAACCATCACGCAGATTGGCCCTGACCTGTCGGGGGACGAATACGTCGACGCCGAAGGTGCGTACGTGATCCCCGGCGGGATTGATCCGCACACCCATCTGGAAATGCCCTTCATGGGGACCACGGCAGCCGAAACCTTTGAATCCGGTACGTGGGCTGCGGCGGTTGGCGGGACGACGATGATCGTGGACTTTTGCCTGCCGGGTGCTGATGGCTCGATCAAGAACGCGATCAATGAATGGCACCGCAAGTCCGCGCCGCAAATTTGCTCGGACGTGGGCTATCACATGGCGATCACCGGCTGGAACGAGAACATCTTTAACGAGATGAAGGACGCTGTGGATATGGGCGTCAATTCCTTCAAGCATTTCATGGCCTACAAGGGGGCCCTAATGATCGAGGATGATGAGATGTTCGCCTCGTTCAAGCGCTGTGCCGAACTGGGCGCACTGCCGATGGTACATGCCGAGAACGGCGATCTGGTCGCTGAGATGCAACAGAAATACTTTGATCAGGGGATCACCGGACCTGAGGGGCACGCATATTCCCGTCCGCCCGAGTTTGAGGGGGAGGCGGCGAACCGGGCCATCACGATTGCCGATGCGGCGGGCGTTCCGCTTTATGTCGTGCATGTGTCTTGCGAGCAGGCGCATGAGGCGATCCGCCGGGCGCGGCAGAAGGGGATGCGCGTCTATGGCGAGCCCTTGATCCAGTTCCTGACGCTGGATGAGAGCGAGTACTTCAACAAAGACTGGGACCATGCGGCCCGTCGCGTGATGTCGCCGCCCTTCCGGTCGAAGGATCATCAGGACTCGCTCTGGGCCGGGTTGCAGGCGGGGTCGTTGCAGGTGGTCGCGACGGATCACGCCGCGTTCAACACCGACCAGAAGCGGGCGGGGCGCGATGATTTCCGCATCATTCCGAACGGGTCGAACGGGCTTGAGGAACGGCTGGCCGTCCTGTGGACCGAAGGGGTGGAGACCGGGCGGCTGACACCCAACGAGTTCGTCGCCGTGACCTCGACCAATGTGGCGAAGATCCTGAACATCTATCCCAAGAAGGGCGCGCTGGTCGAAGGGGCCGATGCCGATATCGTGGTGTGGGATCCGAAGATCACCAAGACGATCAGCCCTGCCAACCACCATTCGGTGCTGGACTACAACGTGTTCGAAGGCTTCGAGGTGACGGCGCAGAGCCGGTACACCTTGTCGCGCGGAGAGGTCATCTGGGCCTGGGGTCAGAACTCGCAGCCCAGTCCCGGTCGGGGCAAGTTCGTGCCGCGCCCTGCATTTGCATCAGCCTCCGTCGCGCTGTCGAAGTGGAAAGCGCTGACGGCGCCAAAGATGATCGAGCGCGATCCGCTGAACATTCCGGCGGGGATTTAATCCTCTGTGTCGAACTGCAAGGAAGAGCCTCCCACAGAACTCATGCGTGATTGCCTTCGGGAGCCACTTCCCCTTCATTTCTGGGCGGCCTTTAAACTGGAGGAGGGGGTTTGCGCCCACAACAAAGGAAACCGATCACGTGCCGCCAAGTGCTTTGCGTTGACAAACAGACCGGAGTTCCGCGAGTTTCTCGGTTCGTTATGGGGGCGCTACACAAAGTACAACTCGCCGGTGGGCGGAGCGCGTATCACGCATTCGCAGTCGGTTCCCAAAGGTGACCGAGCAAAACTGAGAATGCCTACGAAAACGATGCAGCGCGAACTTATCCTGCGGGACGGTCACATTTGCCGGTACTGCGGCGTTCCGGTTATTCCGCCGGAGGTCCGAAAGGCCATCCACTTCTCGTATCCTGAAGCTGTTCCGTGGGGCAGAAAGGAACGCGAGCAACATTCAGGCTTTCAGGCGTTGTGGCTGCAGTTCAATCACATTGTGCCGCATTCTATGAATGGCGCGAATGAGCTTGCGAACCTCGTCATCAGTTGCGCAGGGTGTAATTTTGGCAAATCGAATTATGCGTTGGAGCAATTGGGATTGAACGATCCCCGAGACCGAGCTCCGACGTCGAACGGATTGTCCGATTTTGACGGGAAAGCCTCTTAATGTCCGTTGTTTCGGCAAAAGGTCTGGACCTGACGTTCCAAACCAATGACGGCCCGGTCCATGCGCTCAAAGGCGTGTCACTGGACATCGAAGCGGGCGATTTCGTCAGTTTCATCGGACCTTCGGGCTGCGGAAAGACGACCTTCCTGCGCTGCATGGCGGACCTGGAAGCGCCTACGGGCGGCAGCATCACCGTGAACGGCACCGCACCCGAGGCGGCGCGGAAGGCAAGGGCGTATGGCTATGTGTTTCAGGCAGCGGGGCTTTATCCGTGGCGGACGATTGGGCGCAACATCTCACTGCCGCTGGAGATCATGGGATATTCCAAGGCCGAGATTGCCGACCGCGTCGCCCGGACCCTTGAGTTGGTGGAGCTGTCGGGGTTCGATAAGAAATTTCCCTGGCAGCTGTCGGGCGGTATGCAGCAGCGGGCATCAATTGCGCGGGCGTTGGCCTTTGATGCGGATATCCTGCTGATGGACGAACCTTTTGGCGCGCTGGACGAGATTGTCCGGGATCACCTGAATGAGCAGCTGTTGCAGCTTTGGGCGCGGACCGAAAAGACCGTTGCCTTTGTCACCCATTCGATCCCGGAAGCGGTGTATCTGTCGACGCGGATTGTGGTGATGTCGCCCCGGCCCGGGCGGATCACGGACGTGATCGAGAGCACCTTGCCGCGGGAACGGCCGCTGGATATCCGCGAAAGCCCGGAGTTCCTCGAGATTGCGCATCGGGTGCGGGACGGGCTGCGGGCGGGGCATGCCTATGACTGAGCGCGGGTATGTGGCGGTCCGACCCTCCGGGGGCGGTTTATCTGGCAAGATGAAGAGGATCGTCCTGATCTTCGGAGTGATCATTGCGGTGCTATCGGCGTTATTTTTCCTTGCTGCGCGTGCGGATTGGAACAATCTGGACTGCAGGAGGTGGCCGGATGCGGGCAATTGTTCGGACGCGGTGGCGACCCAATGGATCACAGGATCGGCGATCTGCGTAGCGATCCTGATGGGTCTGATTGTTTGGCGGGGGCTGCGGTGATGCGGTCGGTGCTGCCTGTTCTGACCGTGTTGGCTGTGCTGGTCGGCATCTGGTATCTGGCGGTGGCCCCGATGAATGTGCGCGTGGCGCTGGATCAGGCGGAGCGGGCGGGGGACGTGATCACGCCCGAGGGGTCCGTGCCGCGTCGCGCGGTGTCGGTGTGGCGTCTGATGATCGACAATGCCGATCATGTGGCCCTTGGCTATGCGCTGGACCGGCCGCGTTTGCCCACCCCGCAACAGGTGGGGCAGGAGCTGTGGAAGACCACCGGCGCGATGATCCAGCGCGGGCGGCCAATGTCGAAACGCGGGCTGATCTATCACGGGTGGATTACGCTGCAATCGACCCTGTGGGGGTTTTTGCTGGGGACCACGCTGGGAATCCTCGGGGCTGTCGCCATCGTTTATTCCCGCACCGCGCAGTTGAGCCTGATGCCGTGGGCCATCATCAGCCAGACCATTCCCATTGTGGCGCTGGCCCCGATGATCATCGTGCTGTCGAGCCAGATCGGGGTGGAGGGGCGCGGCCTGCCCAAGGCGATCATTTCGGCCTACCTGTGTTTCTTTCCTGTGCTGGTGGGGATGGTGAAGGGGCTGCGGGCCCCGCTGCCTGCGCAGTTGGATCTGCTGAAAACGTATAACGCGAGCGGTCTACAGAGCTTTCTGCGGCTGCGGTTGCCGGCCTCGTTGCCCTACCTATTCACTTCGCTGAAAATCGGGATCGCCGCAGCATTGGTGGGCACCATCGTCGGAGAGTTGCCCACCGGTGCCATCAGCGGCCTCGGCGCGCGTATCCTGATCGGGGATCAGTTCGGGACGCCGCTCGCCATCTGGTCGGCGCTGTTTGCCGCCGCCATTCTCGCAGGTGGTTTGGTCACGCTGCTCGATCTGGTACAACGCCTGACCCTCAAGCGGATGGGGCTCGCATGAGTTGGGTTCTGGTTGCCTTGCTGGTCTGGGCTGCAGGCTGGGCGCTGAACGTGTGGCTTGCGCGCCGGAGTGAGATGCGCGCAGTGCGCATCGTGGTTCCGGTGATCTTTGGCCTGACCCTGTTGGCAATGTGGGAGGCGCTGGTGCGCGGCTTTGGCGTGTCACCGATCATTTTGCCGCCGCCCAGCGTCGTCGCTCAGACCTTTGCCGCCTCGACCGACATCCTCTGGGTCGATTTTCAGCAAACCGTGGTCAAAGGCGCGCTGCGCGGCTTTTTCATCGGGACATTTGCAGCTTTCGTCACGGCCATCCTCATCGACCGGTCGCAATTCCTGACCCGCGGCCTCTTGCCCATCGGCAACTTCGTCGCCGCCCTGCCCATTGTTGGTATCGCGCCGATCCTCGTCAGTTGGTTCGGCTTTGATTGGCAGTCCAAGGCGGCAGTGGTCGTGGTCATGGTGTTCTTTCCGATACTCGTGAACACGGTGCAGGGGTTGCGAGAGGCCTCGGCAATGCAGCGCGACCTGATGCGGACCTACGCGGCGGGTTATTGGCAGACGCTGATCAAGCTGCGGTTGCCCGCGGCGATGCCGTTCGTGTTCAACGGATTGAAAATCGCAACGACGCTGGCGCTAATCGGCGCCATCGTTGCTGAATATTTCGGCTCGCCAACGCGTGGAATGGGCTTTCGCATCTCGACGGGTGTCGGCAGCTTGTCCATCGACCTTGTATGGGCTGAGATCGTTGTGGCCGCTTTGGCGGGGACGGCGTTCTACGGTACGGTGGCGTTTGTTGAGCGTCTCGTGACGTTCTGGCACCCGTCGCAACGGGGATAATTTAACCAACGGGAGAGTATGATGAAGATCAAAGCAACACTTGCTGCATTGTCGCTGACGGCGACCGGGGCCTGGGCCGCCGATGACGTGACACTGCAGCTCAAATGGGTCACGCAGGCGCAGTTCGCCGGCTATTATGTGGCCCTGGAAAAAGGGTTCTACGGGGACGAAGACCTGGATGTGACCATCAAGCCCGGTGGTCCGGACATTGCGCCCACGCAGGTGCTGGCGGGCGGCGGGGCCGACGTCACGGTAGAGTGGATGCCAGCGGCGCTGGCTGCGCGCGAAAAGGGTCTGCCGATGGTGAACATCGCGCAGCCGTTCAAATCGTCCGGGATGATGTTGACCTGCCGAAAGGATGCGGGCGTCGAGACGACCGAGGATTTCCCCGGCAAGACCCTTGGCGTCTGGTTCTTTGGCAACGAGTTTCCGTTCCTGTCGTGGATGTCCCAGCTCGAGATCCCGACAGACGGATCCGACAACGGGGTCGAGGTGCTGAAACAGGGCTTCAACGTCGATCCGATCCTGAACGGGCAGGCGGCCTGTGTGTCCACCATGACCTATAATGAGTACTGGCAGATCATCGACGCGGGCCTCACACCCGAAGAGTTGACGGTGTTCAAGTATGAGGACAACGGGGTCGCCACCTTGGAGGATGGGCTCTACGTGCTTGAGGAAAACCTGGCCGATCCGGCGTTCGAGGACAAGATGGTGCGGTTTGTTCGCGCTTCGATGAAGGGTTGGAAGTACGCCGAAGAGAACCCGGACGAGGCTGCCGAGATCGTTTTGGAATATGACGAGACCGGCGCCCAGACCGAAAAGCATCAGAAGCGGATGATGGGCGAGATTGCCAAGCTGACGGCAGGCTCCAACGGTGCGTTGGCAGAGGCGGATTACGAGCGGACGGTGGCGTCATTGCTTGCGGGCGGGTCGGACCCGGTGATCACCGCAGCGCCGACAGGCGCGTGGACCCATGCGATCACGGACAAGGCGCTGAATTGAGCGGTCTCAACCTGTGAGCGAAAGCCAGCCTTCGGGCTGGCTTTTTTCGTTGCGGGACTGGAAATGCTTGGCCTGGGCGCCACATAATATTGTGATAACGGAGTGTGCCACATGACGCGTATGGAAAACTTGCAACCTGACCTTGATGAACAAGCCCGCCAGGACGCGGTTTACGAAGCGGCGATGCGGTCCTTGAACGCCAAGGAACGCGCGACCGAGCAGAAAGGATATGTGGTTATGGCGGCAGCCATGAATTGGGGCGAAGGCTCCCTCGGTGACGGGCTGTTCGGCAAGCTGAGCCACGCGGCCAAGCTGTTCATGATCGCGTTTGCGTGCGCGACGCCGCCGCTGCTCGTTTGGATTGTGTTGCTCTGATCTTAGCAATTTTTGGCTCGGGAAAGGCCGCCATTCGCGCGGCCTTTTTTGCGCTTTGCGGAAACGCCCCGCGTTTTCGCCGCCCCGGACCCGAGTGAGTGCAGAGCAATCCCGGGGCTGACAGAGTATCGTGAAAGGATGCGCAAGAAGTGCCGGCACGGGCCGGGGGCGACGTTGTCACCCCCGGAGCTAAAGTCCTCTCCGGCCTCAGTAGCTCCACTGGAGTGTTAGCAAGACGGTCTGCGACCTGCGGTGGGGGGTTATTCGAGCGTTTTAGCTACAGGGCTGATGATCGAGTAAGTCTGGCTTTTTTCTTCGGATTTGGTAAAAAACCGACCTCGGTTTCGTCTGTCGCAAGCAGCTCTGGCTGCGAAACTGGAGCCATTGCTTCCACAACTTCAACCACCGGAAAGTTACGCCTTTCTTCAAGTGACGTTGCCCCCTGATCCGGGCCGTTCAGGTGTAGAATCCGTTCCTGTTTCTTTCTGTTGATTGGGCTGCTCAGTCATACATATCTCACCTTTCAAAGTGGTTACTCAAAATTGCTGGCACCTAACCGGGTGCCGCTACGCGCGTTTGTTCCACAAACACGCTTTCGCGCACGCCTTGAACCCAAGCGTAAACCCAAGAAGCCCGTCCGCTCAGCGGACGAACTTTTTGTGTTTCAGCCGCTTAGGCTCTAGGGCATCCGGTCCCAACCGGCGCTTCTTGTCTTCCTCGTAGTCTTCGAAGTTCCCCTCGAACCACTCCACATGTGCGTCCCCCTCGAACGCCAGGATGTGCGTGCAGATGCGGTCCAGGAAGAAGCGGTCGTGCGAGATGACGACGGCGCAGCCGGCGAAATCGACCAAAGCATCCTCCAACGCGCGCAATGTCTCGACGTCGAGGTCGTTGGTAGGTTCGTCGAGCAGCAGGACGTTGCCGCCCTCTTTCAACAAGCGGGCCATGTGGACGCGATTGCGTTCGCCGCCCGACAGCAGCGACACTTTTTTCTGCTGGTCGCCGCCCTTGAAGTTGAAGGACGAGCAATAGGCGCGGGAGTTGACCTGGGCGTCGCCCAGCTCGATGATTTCGGCGCCGCCCGAAATCGCTTCCCACACGGTTTCGCCATCCTTGAGGTCGTCGCGGGACTGGTCGACATAAGAAAGCTCGACCGTGTCGCCCAACTCGACCGTGCCTGCATCGGGCGTTTCCTGACCGGTGAGCATTTTGAAGAGCGTTGATTTACCGGCGCCGTTGGGGCCGATGACGCCGACGATGCCGCCGGGGGGCAGGGCAAAGTCGAGCCCCTCGACCAGCAGCTTGTCACCCATGGCCTTGGTCAACCCTTCGACCTCGATCACCTTGCCACCCAGACGGGGGCCGTTGGGGATGACGATCTGGGCGCGGGTGAGCTTTTCGCGCTCGGACTGGTCCGCAAGCTCGTTATAGGCGTTGATCCGGGCCTTGGACTTGGCCTGCCGCGCCTTGGCGCCCTGGCGCATCCATTCCAGTTCGCGTTCCAGCGTCTTTTGGCGCGACTTGTCCTCGCGCGCCTCTTGGGCGAGGCGCTTGGCCTTTTGTTCGAGCCAGCTGGAATAGTTGCCTTCCCAGGGCACGCCCTTGCCGCGGTCCAACTCGAGGATCCACGAGGTGATGTCGTCGAGGAAATAGCGGTCGTGGGTGACGATCAGGATCGTACCCTTGTACTCCATAAGATGCTGTTGCAGCCACGCGATGGTTTCGGCGTCGAGATGGTTGGTGGGTTCGTCGAGCAGGAGCATTTCGGGCGCTTCAAGCAGCAGCTTGCACAGGGCGACGCGGCGCGCCTCACCACCCGACAGGGTCGTCACATCGGCATCGTCAGGCGGGCAACGGAGCGCCTCCATGCTGACGTCGATCTGGCTGTCGAGATCCCAGAGGTTTTCGGCATCGATCTGGTCCTGCAACTGGGCCATCTCGTCGGCAGTCTCGTCCGAATAGTTCATCGCCAGCTCATTATACCGGTCGAGAATGGCCTTTTTCCCGGCGACACCGAGCATGACGTTTTCGCGTACGGTGAGCGATGGATCGAGTTTGGGCTCCTGGGGCAGGTAGCCGACGCGGGCCCCTTCGGCGACCCAAGCCTCGCCCTGGTAGTCGGTGTCGAGGCCGGCCATGATCTTCATCAGGGTGGATTTACCGGCGCCGTTGACGCCCACGACGCCGATCTTGACCCCGGGTAGGAAGTTCAGGTGGATGTTTTCAAAGCATTTCTTGCCGCCCGGATAGGTCTTGGACACGCCGGACATGTGATAGACATATTGATAGGCCGCCATGGATCGGTCCCCCTGCTTTGGTTTCTAGGGGGATGTATCCCCCGCCGGGGGAGAGGGCAATGCCGGCCGGCTCAGCAGTGTGATGCGCATGTCGGACGGCTAGCCTTTTCAGAGTGCGGGGCTGGGCCTATGGTGACGCTGAACAGGATCGCGAAGGGACAGGGATCATGCGCGCCATGTGGATCGGCCTTGTGCTGACGGTGCTGGCTGGCTGTCAGGTGGGCATTGGCCTCGCGCCGCCGCCGAACCTGTACCGCACGGGGTTGAACTATCCCGACGTGCATCCGTCGTTGCGGAGCGTTGAGCCGACGATCTTTTTCATGACAGACCGGCTACCGGAGGCGGGCAGTTACGGGTCGGAACGGTCGGCGTCGATGGCGTTTGGGCAGGCGAAGGTCCGCTTTGGCCGGGATCTGGACTGGACAGAGCAGCTGAGCCGGACGCGGGCGGATTCCGATCGCCGCATCTCGACCCTGTCGGTGCCGCAGGTGCAGGAGATTGTGCGGTTCAACGGGACGCCGCTGGCCTATGAGCGGGTGGATGGGCAGTTGCGGCATCTGCCGCGGGTGCGGGCGCTTTATGACGAACAGACGCGGGCCTTTCAGAACACCCTGGCCGCGCACATTCGGGCCACCGGGAACGACCGGCTGCTGGTCTATATCCACGGGTTCAACAACGAATTCGAGGATGGGCTGACGACGACGGCCAACCTGTGGCACTTTGCCGGGCGGGGAAGCGTGCCGATTGTGTTCACCTGGCCTGCGGGCAACGGGGCGGGGCCGCTGGGCTATTTCCGCGACCGGGACGCGGGCACGTTTTCGGTCCACCATACCAAGGAATTTCTGCGCATGCTGGCCGAGATGCCGGAGGTGTCGCAGATCGACATCATCGCGCATTCGCGTGGCACCGATGTCGTCACGACGGCGCTGCGCGAGCTGATCCTCGAGGTGCGCGGCTCGGGCCGCCACCCCAAGCGGGTGCTCAAGACCGGGACGCTGATCATGGCGGCGCCCGACCTCGATGTGGGCATCGTGCGGCAGCGCCTGCAGTCGGAGCGGTTTTCCGAGGCATTCGAGCAGGTCAACCTGTATATCAATCCCAGCGATAGCGCCTTGCGGCTGTCGGCCTACCTGACCCGGTCGACCCGGCTGGGTGCGCTTCGGGACGAGGATTTCCTGCCCGGTGAGCTGGAGCGCTTGCGCAAGCAGGCGCTGGTGCATTTCATCCGCGTCGAAAATGTGCGGGGCGGCTTCGGCCACACCTATTTTCGCGACAACCCGGCGGTGCTGTCGGATGTGGTTCTGGCGCTGCGCACCCGCGCCTTTCCCGGGGGTACGCTGCGCCCGCTGGAACGCGACAATGATGACAGCGTATGGCAACTGCATCCGAACTATCCGCTTGATAAATTGCCCGATCTCAGTCTGCTGGAAGAGCGCGCGATTGCACGCGACGAGCGGTGAGCGCGCTGCATGACATGATGGCCCGCTGGGCCCAACCGGGTATGATCGCGTGGATCGGGCTGCGCCCCGCCCGAGCGGCCGAGATCGAGGTGGTGGCGCAGGTCGATGTGACACAAGCCGGGCTGACCGGCGACCGCGGGCGCGCGGGCAAGCGGGCGGTCACGCTGGTGCAGGCGGAACACTTGCCCGCCATCGCCTCGTTTCTGGGCCGCAAGACGGTCCCGCCCGAGATGCTGCGCCGCAACCTGGTGGTGCAGGGGATCAACCTGGCAGGCCTGAAGGGGCGCGAGGTGCAGGTGGGCAGCGCGGTCCTGCGGTTCACAACCATCTGCGCGCCCTGCAGCCAGATGGAACGGGCCTTTGGCCCCGGCGGTTATGCCGCGATGCGCGGTCATGGCGGCTGGTGCGCCGAGGTGGTCGCGCCGGGCCGGATCGCGATGGGTGACGCGGTGACGCCGCGCTCGGCAGTCAGCTCGACGTGAGGAGGACGGACAATCAACACCCGTATGTCCGTTTGGCCCGTACTGCAAAGCCCGGAATGCCGTCATACCCCGCCAAGCGGACCGCGCGCGCAGCAGCCTGCGCACGATTATGTTCCTAGGGACCGTAGGGTCGTGCGCTCAGCGTCGGGCCGCAGAGCGCCACCAAGGCGTCCCATGACATGACGCAGGCCCACGGCTTTGCCCCCACCAAAGGGCCCACGCCCAGGCACTAGGCTCTGGCGCAGCACCCTCACCGCATCCGTTTTCCGGGCTGGCAGTGAACGGGGCGTCCCCTCGGACAACGGGTCTGCGCGGCGCACCGTCTTACCCGTTCTCAGGCCCCTGAATTCATTTGACCTTTGTGGGGCACTTGGTCTCTACCCCCACTATGCGAGCGCAATTTCCTCTTGCAAGGCCCGGACAGACGATTGGCCTTTTGGGTGGGTCCTTTGACCCGGCACACGAGGGGCATGTGCACATCACGCGTGAGGCGATGAAGCGGTTTGGGCTGGGCCGGGTGTGGTGGTTGGTAAGCCCGGGCAACCCGCTGAAGGACCATGGCCCCGCGCCACTGGCACGTCGGATGGCGCGGGCTCGGGCGGTGATGCAGGACCCGCGTGTGGTGGTGACCGATGTCGAATGCGCACTGGGCACGCGTTACACGGCCGAAACGTTGGCGGGGCTGATGTCGCTGTATCCCAGCGTGCGCTTTGTCTGGCTGATGGGGGCGGACAACCTGGCACAGTTTCACCTCTGGCAGGACTGGACCTGGATCATGGAGAATGTGCCGGTGGGCGTATTGGCACGCCCGCATGACCGGATTTCGGCGCGGATGAGCCCCGCAGCGCGGCTCTATCGGCAGTACCGGATTGCGGGGCGGGCGAGCCAGATGCTGGGCCGGGCGGATGCGCCTGCATGGTGTTTCGTGAACGTGGCGATGTCGCCGCAATCGTCCTCCGCGATCCGCGCGGCGGGCGGCTGGGGTGGCCCTGCAGAAAAGTGATCATAGGGGCGCATTGCCCTGTTGTTTGCTGAATCGTGCTGCGCTTAGATACGGGCATGGTGCGCAGGGTTACGAGACGTCTGTTTTTGGGTTTTCTGGGGGCCGGGATGGGGCACGCTGTCGCGGCGGCCCCGCCGACAGCGTCCTTGCGGCCCGTGGCCCGTGGCGGCCAACACTTCAAGAAAGCCGTGGCAGGCCCCGAGGCGATCATCGCCGACGCCAAGCTGGGCGGTCGCGTGGTCTATGCCGTGGCCGATCCGCGCACCGGTCGGGTGCTGGAGACGGTGAATGGCCGGGTGGGCACGCCGCCCGCGAGCGTGGCCAAGGCGGTGACCGCACTTTATGCGCTGCAGACGCTGGGGCCAACGCATCGGTTTGTGACGCGGGTTGTGGCGACGGGACCCGTGTCGAACGGTGTGGTATCGGGCGATCTGGTGCTGGTGGGCGGCGGGGATCCGACGCTCGACACCAATGCGTTGGCGGCGCTGGCGCAAGGCCTCAAGGATCGTGGCATCCGTGAGGTGCGCGGGGATTTCAAGGTGGCAGAAGGCCTGCTGCCCTTTGTGCGGACCATTGATCGCGATCAGCCGGATCACGTGGGCTATTCCCCGGCAGTGACGGGCATCGCGCTGAACTACAACCGGGTGCATTTCGAATGGAAGCGGTCAGGGGGCGGCTATGGTGTGACGATGGACGCCCGGTCTGACCGGTACCGGCCTGCTGTTTACACCTCGAAAATGCAGATCGCGGATCGGAGCCTGCCGGTTTACTCCTATCGGGATGCGGATGGGGTCGATCAGTGGACGGTGGCGCGCCGGGCGCTGGGCAACGGCGGGGCCCGGTGGCTGCCGGTGCGCAATCCCGCGCTTTATGCGGGGGACGTGTTTCAGACCCTGATGCGGGCGCAGGGCATTGTGCTGAAGGCACCGAAGGTGGTGAAGCGTGCCCCCGCCGGAACCGCGCTGGTTGCGCAGCAGAGCGGTGAGTTGCAACGGATCGTGCGCGACATGCTACGGTTTTCGACAAACCTGACGGCAGAGATGGTGGGCATGGCCGCCACGTCGCAGCGGACGGGACGCGTGGCGAGCCTCAAGGCGTCGGCGGATGAGATGAGCCGCTGGGCGGCCTCGACGCTGGGGGCGCAGGGCACGCGGCTGGTGGATCATTCCGGACTGGGCGGGGCCAGCAAGATGACGGCCGAAGGGATGGTGCAGGCTTTGGTCAAGGCGCACGGGAACCGGTCGCTGCGCCCGATCCTCAAACCCTTTGCCATGCGCGATGCGCAGCGGCGGATCGTCAAGAACCATCCGATCGAGGTGCACGCGAAAACGGGGACTTTGAACTTCGTCTCGGGGCTGGCGGGGTACATGACGGCGCGGGACGGATCCGACCTGGCTTTTGCGATCTTCTGTGCCGACGAGCAGACGCGCAATCGGATCACCAAGGCAAACCGCGAGGCGCCGCAAGGCGCGCGCAGCTGGAACGTGCGCGCCAAGGTGCTGCAGACCAAGTTGATCGAACGGTGGGGGACATTGTACGGGTCATAGCGGTTTCGCCGCAGCGCGCTGCGGCGATCGGCTGGGGGGCCAACCCCCCAAGACCCTCCCTGAGTTTACCTGGCAAGATGACGCTGGATCACGCTGCGTTTTTCATGCGGTTGGCGTCGATGATGTCGGCAGTGGCTTCGGCAGTGGCGGCGGACAGAGTCCAGCCGAGATGGCCATGGCCGGTGTTGTAGTAAATGCCGGGTTTAGCGCCGGGGCCGACGCGGGGCATCATTGAGGGCAGCATGGGGCGCAGGCCCGCCCAGGGCACGCAATGTTCGGTGGAGACATCCGGGAAAAAGGTTTCGCACCAGGCACGCAACGGCTTGATCCGGTCGTCGCGGATGTCGAGGTTGTAGCCGTTGAACTCAGCTGTGCCCGCGATGCGGAAGCGCTTGCGGCCCAGGCGCGAGGTCACGATCTTGGCCTCGTCATCAAGCAGGCTGACCCAGGGGGCGGCGGCCTGGCTGGCCGCATCGTCGAGGTTGACGGTGATGGAGTACCCCTTGACCGGATAGATGTTGACGCGGTCACCCAGGTGACGTGCGATGGCGCGGCTGCCGACGCCTGCGCAGATGACGATGCCGTCGAAATACTGGTTGTGCATGGCACCGTCGGACCAGGTGAGGTGCACGCCTGCGCCGGTATGGTCGATGCCGGTGACGTCGGATTTGTAGTGGAAGGTGACGCCCATGCGCGCACAACCCTCGGATAGGGCGCGGGCGTAGCGGTGGATGTCACCGGTGAAATCGCTATGCGTATAGAAGCCGCCAAGTGTCTCGGTCTTCAGCGCAGGCTCCAGCGCCCGCACCTCGGCGGCGGAGACTTCGCGGCGGTCGAGACCCGCCCGGCTCAGCAGATCGTTCACGCGGCGGGCATGGTCGAATTCGGACTGTTTCTTGTAGACGTGCAGGATGCCGCGCTGTTCGCAATCGAATTCGAAGCCGACCTCGCGGGCAAAGCCCATCAGGTGGTCGCGCGCGGCGATGGCCAGGCGCGCGGTTTCTATCGTGTTGCGCTCGTAATCGGGGATGTTGCCCATGAACTCGGCCATCCAGCTGAGTTTGTGCCAGCTGGGCTTGGGGTTCACCAGCAGGGGTGCATCGGATTTCAGCATCCACTTCAGGCCCTTGAAGATCGTCCCCCATCGTGTCCACACCTCGGCGTTCGAAGCCGAAAGCTGACCGCCATTGGCAAAGGATGTTTCCATCGCCGCATAGCGGTTGCGGTCAAAGACCGAGACGGCAAAGCCGCGGCGCGCCAGCGCGTAGGCGGTGGTGATGCCGGTGATACCGGCACCGATGACGGCAATATGGGTCATTTGGGGTCCTCCCAAAATCACGGCGATGACATGGACCCGCCCGGCGTCCTGCCGGTGCGCGTCCCCATCTGTCGCGTGACCTGAGAGCTTGACGGCACGGCGTGCCGCTTTCTCCTTCGGTGGGCCGGATACCGTGGGGTCCGACCACTCTCCAGATCGTCGCTTGTGCCTGATCGTTCGGCGCGGCTGGCACGGTTCGTGGTGCCTGAGAGTTTCCGGGGCGTTGCTCCTTCGGCGGCGGGTGTGTGTCCCGCGCTCTCCCATGTCAGCCTGTAGCGACTGTGTTTCGTATAGGAAACTCGAGCGTGGTGCGCAAAGGAAATCGCACGGGCCGTTGTAAAAACGAGGTGAGGCTGGTGTGACATGTCCGGAGTGGCCGGGATGGCGCATCGCGGCGCCCGGCAGCTGCATTTCATGTTTTCAAATCGGAGTTTCAGGGACGATGAAGTCGTCCGCCTGTGATTGACGCTCGGCCTGCGGTTCTGATGCTGCGCACTCAGACAGGAGAGATGCGCGATGAAAACCCAGACACGGTGCGTTGTAATCGGCGGCGGCATTGCAGGGTGTTCGACCCTCTATCACCTCACGCAGGAAGGCTGGACCGATGTTGTGCTGGTCGAGCGGGACGAGCTGACCAGCGGCACCACGTGGCACTCGGCGGCGCAGGTGACGAACTTTGGCATGAACCAGACGATGGTGGGGCTGAAGTCGCACTCAATCGCTCTGTACCAAGAGCTGCGGGACGATCCCGACTATCCGGTGCAATACAATCACGGCGACGGGGGCATCCGGCTGGCCAACACCGAGGCGCAGATGGACGGGTATCGCCATTTTGCATCGATGGCACGAGGCATGGGGGTCAACTTTGAGGTGCTGGATGCGGCGGAGTGCGCGCGCCGGCATCCGCTGATTTCGACTGACAACCTGCTGGGCGGTCTGTGGGACCCGATGGATGGGGATATTGATCCCGCGTCGTTATGTCAGGCGTTGGCGCGGCGGGCGCGCAAGGCGGGGGCGGAGGTGTATCGCCACACGCCGGTGACGGGTCTGACGCAGCACGCTGACTATTCCTGGACGGTGCACACCTCCAAGGGCGACATCGACTGCGAGGTGGTGGTGAATGCCTGCGGCTACCGGGTGAATGAGGTGGGCGCGATGATGGGAGTGCAGCATCCGGTCGCCTCGATGGAGCATCAGTATTTCGTGACGGATCAGATACCTGGCATCGTCGAGGCCGGGCACCGCATGCCGCTGCTGCGCTGTCCAATCAGCGATTACTACTGTCGGCAGGAAAAGAACGGGTTGCTGCTGGGCTTTTACGAGCAGGACTGCCGGACCTGGGGCATGGACGGGATTTCGCCCGATTTCTCCAACGACCTGTGTCCGGATGATCTCGACCGGATCACGGATGTGCTGGAGGGCGCGTTTGCCCGGATGCCCGCGCTGATAGAGGTGGGGATCAAGAACGTGGTGAACGGACCGATCACCTATACGATTGATGGTGCGCCGCTGGTAGGGCCCATCCCGGGCAAGCGGAATGCCTTCTGTATAATCGGCTTGCGGGCTGGCCTGGGTGAAGGTGGCGGGCATGGCTGGCTGCTGGCGCAGCAGATCGTGCATGGCGAGGCTTGCTATGACACCTGGGTGCTCGACCCGCGGCGGTTCACCGGGCACGCCAATGTCGAACTGACCGCGCTGAAGGCGATTGAGGATTATCAGAACGAATTCCGGTTCCACTTCCCGCATGAGCATCGCCCCGCGGGGCGGCCTGCCAAGACCACGCCTTTGACGCCTGTGCTGGCGACCGAGGGGGCGGCGTTCACGGTCGTGAACGGGTGGGAGCGTGTGGAGTACATCAAGCCAACGCCTAATTTCGAGGTGGCGCACGGGTTTGGCTTTGACGCAGCGTTTGACGTGGTCGCCGCCGAGGTGGCGGCGGTGCAGACTGCTGTGGGGCTGGCGGAGGTGACCGGGTTCAACCGGATCGAGATCACGGGGCGTGACACGCACCGGTTTCTGGATCACGTGATCTGCGGCCGAGTGACGGAAACGCCGGGCCGGGTGGGCCTGGGATACCTGCTGAACGGGCATGGATGTGTGAAGTCCGAAGCGACAGTGGCCAATATCCCGGACGGTCCCGTTTGGTTTGGATCGGCGGCGGCAGCGGAGTGGCACGATCTGGATTGGCTCACGCAGCACTCGGATGGGTTCGACGTGTCGCTGCGGTCATTCACGAATGACTGGACGATATTGGTGCTGGCCGGGCCGCGGGCGCGGGATGTGCTGCGCGCGTGCAGCCGGGGCGATTGGTCGGCGGAGGCGTTTCCATGGCTGTCGGTGCGGCGCGCGTTTGTCGGCATCGCGCCCGCGGTGGTGATGTCTGTGAGCTTTTCTGGAGAGCTGGCTTATGAGATCCACGTGCCGAATGCGCAGCTCTATGCCGCGTATCTGGCGTTGCGCGCGGCAGGTGCTGCGCATGGGCTGCGGATGTTTGGGGCGCGGGCGGTCGAATCGATGCGGATGGAAAAGGGGTTTCTCCATTGGAAGGCCGACCTGATCACCGAGTTCGATCCGTTCGAAACGGGGCTGGAGCGGTTTGTGTCGCTGGACAAGGGCGACTTTGTCGGGCGCGACGCGCTCACGGCGCGGCAGGCCAAGGGTCCGACCGCCAAGCTGGTGCCGCTGCGGGTCGAGACCGACCGTATGCCCGCGCATCCCGGCGCGTCGATCATGGTGAGCGACAGCGTCGTGGGCACCGTCACCTCGGGCGATTGGGGGCACCGGGTGGGTATAAACCTTGCCTATGCGTTCGTTCAACCCGCGCATGCGGCCACGGGCACACGGCTTGAGGCGGATTTGCTGGGCCAGCGCATCCCGGTTGAGGTCATCTCGCCCGGCCCTTACGACCCCGGCATGACGTTGCCGCGCAGCTGAGCCTGCCCACAAAACTGACAAAGGCGCGTGACAGCCCCCCTGTCATTTCCTAACAATTCCGTGGAAGAGCGAGTCACGCCAGCGAAGGTGCGACCGAAAACGGGAGGAATTCCATGACACTCACACGCAAATCTTTTTTGAATATGGCGGGTGCGGCGGCGATGGCACTGGGCCTAGGCGGTGCTGCCCAGGCCCAAGAGGTCACGCTGAGCCTGCACCAGTTTCTGCCTGCGCAGGCCAATGTCCCCAAGCTGATCCTTGACGTCTGGGCCGACGATGTTGAGGCGGCAAGCGAAGGCCGGATCAAGATCGACCGCTTCCCCTCGATGCAGCTGGGCGGGCGTCCCCCCGAACTGATGGATCAGGCGATTGACGGCGTGGCCGACATCGTCTGGACCGTTGTGGGCTACACGCCCGGGCGCTATCCCAGCACCGAGGTGTTCGAACTGCCGTTCATGGTGAACGATGCGCGCGCCGCATCCTCCGCCTATTGGCAGATGTTCGAAACACATATGAAAGACACCGAGTTTTCCGATGTTCACATCCTGGGCACGTGGGTGCACGGGCCCGGTATGATCCATTCGAACAAGGCCGTGACGACCCCTGCTGACATGGAAGGGCTCAAGATCCGGGGTGGCTCGCGCCTCGTGAACTCGCTGCTGGAAAAGACCGGCGCCACACCTGTGGGCATGCCCGTGCCAGCCGTGCCCGAGGGTCTGAGCAAAGGTGTAATCGACGGCACGACAATCCCGTGGGAGGTGACTGCAGCGCTGAAAGTGCCGGAGCTGGTGGGCAATCACACCGAATTTGACGGTACGGCACTCTACACGCTGACCTTTGTTTTGGCGATGAACAAGGACCGCTATGACAGCCTGCCCGACGATCTGCGGGCGGTGATCGACGCCAATTCCGGCCTCGAATTCAGCGTCTTTGCCGGTGGCACACAGGCCGACGCCGATGGTCCGGCGCGTCAGCTTGCTGTGGATCGTGGCAACAACATCGTGACCGTCTCGGGCGGTGATCTGGACGCGTGGAAGGCTGCAGCACAGCCGATCTATGATGAGTGGATCGCCGACATGCAGAGCAAGGGCCTCGACGGTCAGGCACTGATCGACGAGGCGCGCACGCTCATGGGCGCCTACGAAGGCTGAGCCGCCTTCATCCACATGTCGGGGCCGCGGCGTGCATGCTGCGGCCCTGATCTTGCCTGTCGGACATAGACGCATGTTGCACTCCCTTGTGAAATGGCTGGCCCGGGCCTCTGCCGTGATTGGCGGTCTGGTGCTGCTGATCCTGATTGTACTGACCACCCTGTCGATCATCGGGCGCGAGATGTCGAAGGCCGGGCACGCGATGGAGGGGTGGCTGGGACAGATGATCCTGTCGCTGGGCGTGGACGAAATCCGCGGCACCTACGAGCTGACCGAGGCAGGCGTGGCCTTTGCCATCTTTGCCTTCTTTCCCGTCTGCCAATTCTATGGCCAACACGCGACGGTCGATGTGTTCACGGGCGGCTTGCGGCCCCGCGCGCTGGCGTGGTTGCGCGCGTTTTGGGAGGTCGTGCTGACCCTCGTGATCGTGTTCATCGCGCTGCGCCTCTACGAGGGCATGCAGCGCTATCTGGGTAATGGCGAGACGACGCTGTTTCTGCAGTTTCCAGTGTGGTGGGCCTATGCGGTCAGCGTGGGGGCGGCCTGTGTGGCAAGCCTCACAGCCATCTACTGCGCCTATGCGCGGGTGGCCGAGGCCGTCACGGGCCGCATGATCCTGCCGGAGGTCTGATGGACCTGCTGCGCGAGTTCATCCAATGGTTGGGGCTGACGCGGCTTGAGCTGGGGTTTTGGTCGTTCCCGATCCTGCTGGGTCTGATTTTCCTGCGCGCGCCGATTGGGCTTGCGATGTTCCTCATGGGGCTTTTGGGCTGGATCTTTGCCATGAATGGCAACCCGACGCCGATCCTGGCCAAGCTGAAATCCGAAACCTACACGACCTTTTCCAACTATTCGCTGACGATCATCCCGATGTTCCTGCTCATGGGGCAGTTTGCGACGCTGTCGGGCATGTCCTCGGCCTTGTTCAAGGCGGCAGAGGGGTTTCTGGGCCACCGCCGTGGTGGTGTGGCGATGGCGTCCGTGGGGGCATGTGCGGGGTTCGGGGCGATTTGCGGCTCGTCTTTGGCCACGGCGGCCACGATGGGGCGCACCGCGCTGCCGGAACTGCGCCGCTATGGCTATTCGGGCGGGTTTTCCACGGCGACCCTGGCCGCGGGGGGCACGTTGGGCATCCTGATCCCGCCCTCGGTGATCCTTGTGATCTACGCGATCATAACAGAGCAGAACATTGCCAAACTTTTCCTGGCGGCGTTCATTCCCGGCATTCTGGCCGCCATCGGCTATGTGATCACAATCTCGATCTACGTGCGGCTCTACCCCGATGCGGCAGGCACGCGGCCTGCGGTGCCTTGGCCTGAGCGCTGGCGCGCGCTGGCCGAGACATGGCCGGTGCTGGCGATCTTTGCGCTTGTAGTGGGGGGGATTTATGCTGGCTGGTTCACGCCGACCGAAGGGGCAGCGATCGGGGCGGCGGGCACGGGCCTGGTCGCCCTGGTGGGCGGCAACCTCACCTGGCGCGTCTTGCTCGAGGCGCTGATCGGGACGGCCAAGACAACCGCCATGATCTTTTTCATCGTGCTGGGCGCGTCGCTTTACAACAACTTTCTCGCTCTGTCGGGCGCACCGCAATGGCTGGCGGATTACGTGCTGGGGCAGGGGTTTGCGCCGCTGTTGGTGCTGAGTGTGATCCTCGTGTTCTACCTCATCTTCGGCTGCGTGATGGACAGCCTGTCGATGATCCTGCTGACGGTGCCGATCTTCTTTCCCGTGATCTCGGGGCTGGAGTTCGGGCTGACGCCCGAGCAGGTGGCGATCTGGTTCGGCATACTGGTACTGATCGTGGTGGAGGTCGGGCTGATCACGCCACCTGTGGGCATGAACCTGTTCATTATCAACGCGATGGACCGGGAGACGCCGATGACCGAGACGTACAAGGCGGTGCTGTTCTTTGTCGGGTCCGACATCGTGCGGGTGATCCTGCTGGTGGCATTCCCGGCGATCACGCTGTTTTTGCTGCCCGTCTGAGGGAGGGCGCTATGACTGAACATCTGGGCCTTGTTCCGCATCTGGTTGAGCGGGAGGACCGTGGTGACGCGGTGCTGCTGCGCTCCGGCCACGCATTGGGATCGGCGGTGCGGTCGACCGGGGTGTGGCTGGATCACTGGGCGGAGGCGGCGCCGGACCGGGTGTTCCTGGCGGAACGGTCCGGGGATGGATGGCGGTCGGTGTCTTACGCGGTGGCGCGAGAGCGTGTGCGGCGGCTGGCCGCGGGGCTGCTGGACCGGGAGCTGGATGGACCGATCCTGATCCTGTCGGGCAATTCGGTGGACCACGCGCTGCTGACCCTCGCGGCGCAGTATGTCGGGCTGGTGACTGTGCCAGTGGCTGAACAGTACAGCCTGATACCTGCGGCCCATGCGCGGCTGTGCTATGTGGTGGATCTGGTCCGGCCTGCGTTGGTTTTTGCCGAAGATGCGGTGGCGTTTGCCGATGCGTTGGAGATTGCCGGCTGCCCTGCAGTGACGTCGCTTACTGCGTTGGAAGCGGACGCCGACGTGGCGGTGGCGCATGCCGCTGTGGGGCCTGACACGGTGGCCAAGCTGCTGCTCACCTCCGGCTCCACATCCGACCCCAAGGCGGTGGAGACGACGCATGGTATGATGACGGTAAACCAGGTGCAGATCGCTACCTGCCTGCCGTTTCTGACGGCGCGCCCGCCGGTACTGGTGGATTGGCTGCCGTGGAACCACGTCTTTGGCGGGTCGCACAATTTCAATATCGTGCTGGCCCATGGCGGAACGCTCTATATCGACGATGGCAAACCGTTGCCCGCGCGGTTTCCGCGCACGGTGGAGAACCTCGGGCTGGTGCCCGGTACGGTGTCGTTCAACGTGCCCGTGGGCTTTGCCCAGTTGATCAAGGCGCTGGAGGCCGATGCAGCACTGCGCGATGCGTATTTCCGCGACCTCGACATGATCTTTTACGCCGGTGCATCGCTGCCGCAGGAAACATGGGCCTCTCTCGAGCGTATGGCGCTGCAGACATCCGGGCGCATGCCGCTGATCACAACCTCGTGGGGCCTGACCGAGACGGCACCCGCCGCCCTGTTGCAGCACCAACCGGCCAAGGGGGCGGGCATCGTGGGCGTGCCGCTGCCCGGGGTGGAGGTGAAGCTGATTGATACCGGCGACGAGCGGATGGATGTGCGGGTGCGCGGGCCGAACATTTTTAAGCACTATCATCGGAACGCCACCAAAACGGCAGAGGCCTTTGATGACGATGGGTTTTTCATGACCGGCGACGCGATGCGGCTGGTGGATGCAACCGATGCGGCGCAGGGGCTGCGGTTCGACGGGCGGCTGTCTGAGGATTTCAAGCTGTCCAGCGGGACCTGGGTGCAGGCTGCCAACCTGCGGCTCGAGATGCTTGGGGTGTTGGGGCCGCTGGCGCAGGATGTGGTGATGTGCGGACATGGGCGCGACACATTGGGCATGCTGATTGTCCCGGGTGCAAGCGTGTCGGGCACTGCGGATGGCGGCGCGCTTCTGAGCAGCGCAGCTGATGAGATACGCAAGCGTCTGGATCTGCATCTGGCCAAGGCAACCGGATCGGCCCGGCGGGTCACACGGGCGCTGGTGCTGTCCGCGCCGCCCGACATGGGTGCGGGTGAGGTCACGGCGAAGGGCAACCTGAACTTTGCCAAGCTGCTAGAACGGCGCGCGGATCTGGTGACCCGGCTCTATGATGATGACGACCCTGCGGTGATACTGCCAACGTAAAATATGCACTAAAGTGCAAATACCGCACAGATGCTTTGGCGACCAAGCATAGACCGTGCAGTTTAAAGCACATCATGAGTCTTTGGGAGGGGGCGCATGAGCAACGCAGCCATCTATTTCGTTGACCGTCACGTAGCCGAGGGCCGCGCGGACAAAACAGCATTCCGCGAGGCTGAAACGGGCCGCAGCCTCAGCTATGGGGATCTTGCTGCGTACAGCGATCAGGCCGCCGGTGCACTGTTGGCCGCGGGGATGCGGCGGGAGGAGCGGATGGCGATGCTCGTCCTCGACCAGATCGAGTTTCCCGTATTGTTCTGGGGCGCGCTGAAGGCGGGCGTGATCCCGGTGCCACTGAACACGCTGCTGGCCCCCCCGGTCTACGCAGCGATCTTGCAAGACAGTCGGGCACGGGCGCTCGTGGTGTCAGATCCGCTTTGGAATGTGGTCGCACCCGTGTTGGACGCGTTGCCGTATCTTGAGACTGTTATTGTCATCGGCGGCGCACGGAATGGCGCCATAACCTATGACGCGCTTATGGCGCAGGGCCAGCCAGTTGCCGCACCGTTTTTGGCGAGCGACGATGACGCGGCCTTTTGGCTCTATTCCTCTGGCTCGACCGGCGCGCCCAAGGGCGTCGTGCATCTGCACAGCGCGTTGCGTGCCACCGCGGACACCTATGGCGCGAACGTGCTGGGCATTCGCGAAGCCGATACAGTCTTTTCCGCCGCGAAATTCTTCTTTGCCTATGGGCTGGGGAACTCGATGACGTTCCCGATGTCGGTGGGCGCAACATCGGTGATCTATGGGGGTCGTCCAACGCCGGATGCGATGATCGAGACGTTGGCCCGCGAACATCCCACGATCTTTTGCGGGGTGCCCACGCTATATGCCGCGATGGTGGCGCACATGGATGCCCATGGGGTGCCCGATGCGCCGCTTCGGTTGTGCATTTCCGCTGGGGAAGCCTTGCCAGAGGATGTGGGCCTGCGCTGGCGCGCGCATCTTGGCATCGACATCCTCGATGGTGTCGGGTCGACCGAGATGCTGCACATCTTTCTCAGCAACGCGCCGGGCGACGTGGTCTACGGCACCTCTGGCGTGCCGGTGCCGGGCTATGAAATGCGGCTGGTCGATGATGCAGGGTCCGAGGTGGACAGAGGAGAGATCGGCGAGTTGGTGGTCAATGGCGCTTCGGCGGCGGCAGGCTACTGGAATAAGCGCAGCAAGAGCCGCGCAACGTTCGAAGGCGTATGGACACACACAGGGGACAAGTATGAACAGCGCCCTGACGGACGGTACATCTACTGCGGGCGCACCGATGACATGTTCAAGGTGTCCGGCATCTGGGTCAGCCCGTTCGAGGTGGAACAGGCCATCGTCAGCCATCCTTCCGTGCTGGAATGCGCCGTGGTCGCGGCGCAGGACGAAGACGGGCTCGACAAACCCAAGGCCTATGTTGTGCTGCAGGGCGACAAGCCCGAGGCGTTTGACGCAACCCTCAAGGCCCATGTGCAGGAGCGTGTGGGCAAGTGGAAATACCCGCGCTGGATCGACTGCGTCGAGACGTTGCCCAAAACGGCAACGGGCAAGATCCAACGCTTCAAACTGCGCGAGGGTGTGTGATGGCCTGGGGATCCGGGGTCTTGGATGTGGCGGGGCGCAGGCTGGACTATGCCTGCCACGGGCCAGCGCCGGATGCAGCGCCCACGCTTGTGATGTTGCACGAGGGGCTGGGCAGTGTAGGCCTCTGGCGTGACTGGCCCGCGGCGTTGGCAGAGGCGACGGGGATGGGGGTGTTGGTCTATTCGCGGGCGGGGTATGGGCGGTCATCGACCGTCACTCTGCCGCGACCATTGGACTATATGACGCGTGAGGCCGAGGATGTGTTGGGCCCGGTGATGGATGCGGTCGGAGTGCAGTCGGCCGTCTTGCTGGGTCATTCGGACGGGGCCACGATTGCGGCGATCTATGCGGGATCGGTGTCGGATACGCGGGTGCGTGGATTGATCCTTATCGCTCCTCATTTCTTTGTGGAGCCGGAGGGGTTGGCGGCGATCCGGGCCGCTGGCGCAGCCTATGAAACCGGGGATCTGCGCACCCGACTGGCACGCCATCACGACGATCCCGATGTGGCTTTCGGAGGCTGGTTCGGAGCATGGACCGATCCGGCCTTTGCCCCTTGGAATGTCGCGGACGCGATTGATCACTGGCGTGTGCCTGCATTGGCCATTCAGGGAGGTGCGGACCCGTATGGGACGCGCGCGCAGATCGACGAGATAGAAGACCGCATCTACGCCCCGCTCGAGGTGGTATGGTTGGAAGAGGCGGGCCACGCACCGCATCAGGATGCGCCGGAGGCCGTGACATCGGCGGTGGCCACGTTCTGCGAGACGTTGTTGCGTTTGGAGCGGGAGGCCTCCCCGATCGCGTGAATATGCGATAAAATGCAATAAATTAGCGCAACATCACGCGAAAAATGCAAAACAGCCGCTTCTGAATGTAACATAGTGCGTAATCATATGGAATCGTGTCCATGGCTGACCGCATCGACTTTCAAACCGATCCTTCCCGTTACCGCCATTGGCGCGTCGACTACGATGGCGCGGTTGCGATACTGGTGATGGATGTAGACCCGGACGCGGGCCTGTTCGACGGGTACCAGCTCAAGCTGAACTCATACGATCTGGGCGTTGATATTGAGCTGTCAGATGTGGTGCAACGGATGCGGTTCGAGCATCCCGAGGTGAAAGTGGTTGTGATGCGCTCGGGCAAGGACCGGGTGTTTTGCGCAGGCGCAAACATTCGGATGCTCGCCGGCGCTGCGCACAGCCACAAGGTGAACTTTTGCAAGTTCACCAATGAAACGCGGAATACCTACGAGGCCGCCGAGGTAGACAGTGGCCAAAAGTATGTAGCGGCCATTCAGGGGGCCTGCGCCGGGGGCGGATACGAGCTGGCGCTGGCGTGCAATCACATCATGCTGACGGATGATTCCACATCATCGGTGGCGCTGCCCGAGGTGCCATTGCTGGCGGTGCTGCCCGGGACGGGCGGGCTGACGCGCGTGACGGACAAGCGTCACGTTCGGCGCGATCTGGCGGACGTCTTTTGCTCGACCGAGGAGGGCGTCAAAGGCAAGCGGGCGGTGCAGTGGAACCTCGTGGACGAGGCGGTGCCCAACGCAAGTTTTGATGAGGTTGTCGCCGCGCGGGCGGCCGAGTTTGTCGCGGCGAGTGCAAAGCCGGATGCTTCGCAGGGTATTGCGCTGGGGCCGCTTGAGCGGCGGTTCGGTGAGGATGGGAGCGTGTCATATTCGCTGGTCGAGGTGGCCGTGGACCGGGCAGCGCGACGCGCGGACATCACCATCAAAGGGCCCGAGGTGGATGCGCCCGCATCGCCCGAAGATGTCGTGGCGTTGGGCGATCAGTTCTATCTGCTCAAGCTCGCGCGCGAGCTGGATGACGCGATCCTGCATCTGCGCCTGAACGAGATGGAACTGGGTCTATGGGTGTTTCACACCCAAGGCGATCCGGAGGCGGTGCTGGCGCACGAAGCGGTGGTGCTCGATCACCCCGCGCATTGGCTGTGCAACGAGATCCGGCATTACTGGAAGCGGGTTTTGAAACGGGTCGACGTGACCTCGCGCTCTCTCACGGCGCTGGTGGAGCATGGCAGCTGCTTTGCCGGCGTCTTGGCCGAGCTGCTCTGGTCGGTCGACCGGACATATATGATGGAAGATGCGTTTGAGGGCGACAACCGCCCCCTGGCGACCATCACGCTGAGCCATGGCAACTTTGGCGCATATCCAATGGGCAATAATCTGACACGTCTACAAACGCGGTTTTATGGCAACGGCGCGGCGGATGATCTGCAGAGCCGCGTGGGTGAGCCGATGGAGGCGGAGGAGGCGGATGAATTGGGCCTCGTGACCATGATCCTCGACGATATCGATTGGGAAGATGAGATTCGCATCTTCATGGAGGAACGCGCCAGCTTCTCACCGGATGCGATGACGGGGATGGAGGCGAACCTGCGCTTTGCCGGACCCGAGACCATGGAGACCCGCATCTTTGGTCGCCTGACCGCCTGGCAGAACTGGATCTTCAACCGCCCGAATGCGGTGGGCGAGGATGGCGCGTTGCAACGCTACGGTACCGGTGTGCGCGGGACCTACGACATGGAGCGGGTGTGAAACGCAGATTTTTACAAAAATCTGTCCTGCAAAATTTTCAAAATTTTGATCCCCCAGGAAGGAAACGAAATGGACCTTGTCAACGTCAGCTACGACACGCAGATCCCCAACAACGTGGGCCTGAGCGATGATCGCAAAGTTTTGAAGGCGCTGGAAAAATGGCATCCGGGATACATCAACTGGTGGAATGACCTCATCCCGCAGAACTTTCAGGAATCGATGGTTTATCTGCGCACCGCGGTGAGCGTGGATCCCAAAGGTTGGGCCAAATTCGACTATGTCAAAATGCCGGAATACCGCTGGGGCGTGCTCCTGGCGCCCGTGGTCGAGGACAGGCGCATCCCCTGTGGCGCGCATTTTGGCGAGCCTGCCTGGCAGGAGGTTCCGGGCGAATACCGCAACATGCTCAAGCGTCTGATCGTAATCCAGGGCGATACGGAGCCTGGGTCGGTCGAGCAACAACGGTTCCTCGGCCTCACCGCGCCCAGCCTCTACGACATGCGCAACCTCTTTCAGGTGAATGTCGAAGAGGGGCGGCACCTCTGGGCGATGGTTTATCTGCTGCAAAAGTACTTTGGCAAAGACGGGCGCGAAGAGGCGGATGATATGCTTGTCCGCTCCTCCGGCTCGGAAGAGGCACCGCGGATGCTGGGCGCGTTCAACGAGGAGACGCCCGATTGGCTGTCCTTTTTCATGTTCACCTATTTCACCGATCGTGATGGCAAGATGCAGCTGGAAAGCCTCGCGCAGTCCGGCTTTGATCCACTCAGCCGCACCTGTCGCTTCATGCTGACCGAAGAGGCGCACCATATGTTTGTCGGCGAGACCGGCGTGGGGCGCACCATTCAAGCCACGCTCCTCGCCATGGAAGCCAACGGGATCGACGATCCGTATGACATCGACAAGATCCGCGATTTGGGCGTGATCGATCTGCCCACGATCCAGAAAAAGCTGAACTTGCACTACACCCTCAGCCTCGACCTCTTTGGTCAAGAGGTCAGCACCAACGCGGCCAACGCGTTCAACGCCGGGATCAAGGGCAGGTACATGGAGCAGCGGATCGAGGATGATCACAAGCTGCACGGCGATACCTATCAGGTGGCGAGCATTGTCGACGGCCAGATCGTGACCGAGGATGTGCCAGCGCTCACCGCGATCAATATGCGCCTGCGCGACGACTATGTGCGCGACGCGTGTGGCGGCCTGCGCCGCTGGAACAAGCAGATCTCGCGCACTGGCATCGCGTTCGAGCTGAAGCTGCCCCACGAGGGGTTCCACCGCAAGATCGGCGCCTTTGCCAACCAGCCGATCACGCCCGATGGCACATTCATCGCCCAAGCGGACTGGGATGCGCGGGTGCATGAGTGGCTGCCCACCAAGGAAGACGGCGCCTTTATCCAGTCGCTCATGAAGCCGTGTTATGAGCCCGGCCAGTTCGCCAGCTGGATCGCGCCACCGCGGGTCGGGATCGACAACAAGCCCGGCGATTTCGAATATGTCAAACTGCACATGGCCTGAGGTTGAGCGGATGCAGATCGACCGTAGAACCATGAACAGCGACCGGCGCTCGCGCGCCTTTTGCGCGCTGGGCTGCGAAGGCTGTGAGGGGATGTGCCTGCCCCTCTACATGATGCTCACCCGAGAGGAGCAGGACGCAATGTGCCGACGTTACCGTGTCGGCCCCGATGAACGGCTGCATTAAGGATGAACGCGATGAATGTTGGACTGTATTACGGTTCCGAGACCGGCAATTCCGAGATGCTGTGCGAGGATATCGAGGCGGAGCTGGGCGAGGGCTTTACCTGTGATATCCAGAGCCTTGCTGATGTCGATCCCGCCGCTCTGGACAAGAGCTGGTTTTACATCTTTGTCACTTCGACATACGGCAATGGTGATCTGCCCTCGACCGCGCTGCCGTTCGAGGCGGCATTGACCGGCGACACGCCGGATCTGAAGGGCCTGCGCTTTGCCATCTTTGGCCTCGGCGATCAGGTCTTTGCCGAGACGTTCAATCATGGCTCGAAAAAGCTGGCAGAGATGTTGGTGGCGCAAGGCGCCGTGCAAGTGGGCGAACGGGGGCTGCATGATGCGTCGGGCTTTGAGATGCCAGAGGATATCGCGCTGCCCTGGGTGCAGGGCATCATGGACCAGATCGCTGCCGACAAGGCGGCCTGAGCATCCCTGACGGCGCCATCGTCCCGCGCCGTGCAACGAGGCAATCCCCCACTTTTCTGCATGCTGAGGTGTACCGAACGCGACCCAACTGGTCGCGGTAGGCCTGCCGCACCGCAGGGTCATCACGTCGCACCCCACTGCTGGCTAATTCCTTGAAGCGGCTTGCTTTTGCATTAACTGGCGCAACAGCAAAAAGCTTGAATGCAGATGAGTAAAGACACGCAAATACAGGACGATGGCAGCGAGATTATGGAGCGGCTCGCGGCCAGGGTGAGGGCGGCGCGGGCCGCCCTTGGGCTGTCGCGACGCGCCCTGTCCGAACGCTCCGGCGTGTCGCCCCGCTACCTCGCCCAAATCGAGGCAGGGGAGGGCAATATTTCGGTCGTCTTGCTCGACCGGGTGGCGACCGCGCTGGATGTGCGCATCGAGGATCTGGTGAGTGCGGCCGACCCGCTCGACACCGATGCGGCGCGGGTGGCCCAGCTCTATCAGGCGGCCAAGAACCCCGCGATTTTGCGGGCACAGCGCATTTGCCTCGTGGGGCTTCGCGGGGCAGGCAAATCCACGCTGGGCAAACAGGCGGCGGACAAGCTCAAGATCCCCTTCATCGAACTCAACGACCTGATCGAGGCGCAGTCGGGCATGCCCACCAGCGAGGTCATGGCGCTCTATGGTCAAGACGGCTACCGCGCGATCGAGGCGCAAGCGCTGGACGAGGTGATCGCGGGTCACAACAAGCTGATCCTTGCGGTATCGGGCGGCATCGTGGCGGCGCCTGCCACGTATGCGCAGGTGCTCGAACGGTTTCACACCATCTGGGTGCGCACCAGTCCGGCGGAGCATATGGCGCGCGTGCGGGCGCAGGGCGACTTGCGGCCGATGGAGGGCAATCCGGGTGCGATGGACCAGCTCAAGGCGCTGCTGACGACGCGCACGCCGGATTACGAGCGTGCCTATGCGCAGGTGGATACCACCTCGCGCCCGGTGCAAAGCTCGGTCAACGATGTGCTGGCGATCATCGCCAAATACCGGTTCCTGAACGGACTCCGGCCTGTATGACGATCCCGCACCCGTTACAGACATCGTTTTGGCTGGCCTGCGACGCCGTCATTTGGCGTCATTGTGCGCCATGGGAACTGGACGAAGCGTTGGTAAACTGGGGCTACACGATGGGCCCGTGCGAGGCGCAAGACCTCGCCGGTCTCGATACCGTTCTGGCCGGGCGGGGTGACGCAGGATCGCCCGTGCTGGCGCGGATGGTCGGGGAAGGGCGCGTGGGCAAAAAGGGTGGCTGGGGCTATTACCGCTATCCCGGTGGCGGAGGTGCGGTGATCGACCCGCTGATCGACGATCTGGTGCGGGAAGAGGCGTGGTTCGCCAAGCTCGACCGGACCGAGTTGGAGGGCGAGGCGCTGGTCGCAGCGTTGCATACGCGCCTTGAGCCGCTCTTGCGTACGGACGCGGACGTGGCCCGCTTGCTGCATCTGCCTGCTGACAGGCTTGAGACGCTCTAGCCGATCCCGAGCAGGATCATGGTGCCGACGCCCCACAGGGTCATCTGGTAATGCGTGTTCTGCGCGCCCTCGTGGCAGAACCAATAGCAAAAGTGGTTGCCGACAATCAGGAACCCGGCCCAGACGGCGGTAAAGGCCATTGCGCCGATCATGGCGACAGTGCGGCCACCCTCGACCGATCCGGTGCCGACAAGCGCCATGAGCAGCCCGATCACACCGGCCCACAGGATCAGCGTCGCGATCAGCTCGGCGGCGACCACGGTGCGGAACGCCAAGAGCTGCAAGGCCCGGCTGGTGACGGCGCGATGGGCAACGGGTGCGAAAGCCTCGGGGTATTCGTCGCGCATGCGGGTCATTTCCATGACCTCCGCGGTGTAGGTCTCGTTCACCGACGGGTGCATCAGGTTGTCCCGCACACCCAGGGTGAGCCAGGCGGCGATCAGACCCGTGGCGAGGGTTTGGGCGGCGACAAGCGTCATGTCCATCTGTTGTCTCCCAAGAAAAAGGGGCCGCCCGGCAGGCGACCCCTCAGCATCAATCAGACCGCTATCAGGTCCAGGCGAGGTCCGCGGGGCGGATCTCGAACGAGATGTGGTGGGCGCCGCCCTCCAAACCTTCCTTGGTGTGGTTGTAGAGCGACCGCCAGTAGGGCTGGATCGTCACACCATCGTCCTGCAGGATCTTCTGACCCTTGGCCATCAGCTCGCGACGCTTGTCCACGTCGGCAGTGGCCAAAGCGGCGTCGAGGTTGCTGTCGAACTCGGCGTTGGAATAGCCGAATTCGTTCCACGCCTCACCCGAACGATAGGCCAGGGCCCAGATCTGGACGCCCAGCGGACGGTGATTCCAGTTGGTCGAGCTGAACGGATACTTGGCCCAATCGTTCCAGAAGGTAGAGCCGGGCAGGATCGTCCGTTTGACCTTGATGCCTGCGTCGCGCAGTTGTGCGGCCACCGCGGCGGTGGTGGCCTTGCGCCATTCGTCATCGATCGAGATCAGCTCGTGCTCG
>ERZ1740067.159-NODE-159-length-54654-cov-18.398286_pt1 | contig 54654 bp, 38 predicted proteins | sample MGYA00581736_ERZ1740067 | MGnify/ENA primary metagenome ERZ1740067 (study PRJEB43018, sample SAMN04849236) | marine metagenome | isolation source: floating plastic debris | place: Pacific Ocean | collected 2008-08-27 | study: EMG produced TPA metagenomics... | reverse complement strand
GGTGGTGTGCCGTTCAGCGCTTTACTAATATAGGCACACTCCATTACCTTGTCAACAAAAAAGTGAAAGTTTTTTTGTTGACAATCTGGAACGGCTTGAAAGCCCTGCTTGGTAAAGGTTTGAGGGGGTGGTGAACACCGAAATAAATCTTTTTTGACAACTGCTCAAACTCTCAATCCGTATGCAGCCTTTTACCTTGGGGAAATGATGGATGAAGCGTTGATTGTTCTTAAGGTTCTGGTCTATTCGGCTCTTGGAGCGTCTGCGCTAAAGTATTCTGGGCAATTTTTGCCTGCCAATGTGGATTGCTGGAATGGTTCAGAGCTTGCACTGGTTATTGCTTTGTTTCCCGTTATTGTTCTTGGCTTGGTGTTGGTTGTGTGGCAGCGAGGGCAAGCCGTCTCTGATGAACGGAACCTTGGAAGCTGATTAAGATTGGCCGTGATGTTGGCGATAGGGCAATCGAGATTGCTGAGCATCCAGAAACTTAACCACCATTTCCCCAGCCGCTATGGATTATGTCGGTTTTAAGTTGATGAGCTTGGAGCTGTCTTGATCTCTGTTTAGCCTCAGACAATGTCGTAAATGGACCTATGACTATTCCATTGAATATGTTGTCGGTGCGAAAGATTTGTTGCCTTGACACTCCTAGTGTGGCTAGCTTCCTAATCGTCTGGCCGTAGCTATGTTCCTGTGGATCTAGGTTGAGGTAGTAGACGCCCGCATCGAGAGTTGGCGCGGATAGATTGTTGATGCTAGAAGGACTTGAGGGGACTAATTGTTGACTTGAAGTTTGCCGAAAAAGCGGTGACACAGCTGGAAGAGGGGTCGTACTTCGCTGAGCGATCACCTGTTGTTGTTCTAAAGTCGGTGGGGGTTGGGGTAAGCGACGGTTTTTGTGTTTTCTCGAAACTGGTGGGCGGGTTCCGTGGGAAGGGATTGGAAGACTGTTGACGATCGCATGGGCTTGGTAAGCATTGTCCCCAGAGGAGCTGTTATCAAAGTTGTCAAATATTGCTCCGGGATCGACTGGACCATCGGGAGCGCCGAAGTAGCCCGATGATGAGGAAGGAATAGGGGTTGTGGAGGTGGGAGCCACTGGTGCAACGATTCCCCTCAATCCCATCTGAGATAGTTCACGAACACGAGCTTGAGCATCAATCTCACGATTAAAGTAACCAGCGCTAACAGCGGTCTGTTGGTTATAGGTGGTGAAAGCAGCACTGGGTGTAAGCTGGCTGACTTTATCAAGCAGGCTCAGCTGATCTCCCAAAACGTACACGGTGTAGCGCTGGGCTGAAATGTTGGTCGTCCTAGGACCTGGTTGAACTAAGGATCGAGCGGGAGATATGGATTGATTTCGATTAGCCGCTCTGGAGATGGGGGGATCTAAGTTGGTGGTTTCGGGGCTGAAATAAACGCCGTTAGTGTCTTGGGGAACATCCCAACCCCCTGCGTTTTGTGGTGCTGATGGGGCGGGACGAAAGGTGCGTTGAGCTGTTGTGGATCTTCTGTCCGTAGAGCTTCCTAAGCTGGAAACCTGTGATGAAGCGGTGGTTCTAGCTCTACGAGGTTGCGTGTTGGCACTCTGGCTGTTGCGACGTCGCCGATTTCCGGTAGCGGCGGGGCGCTCTCGCTGCGAACTGGAGGTGGAACGACGCGATGGGGAGGACTCAGCAGTGGACTGAGATGCGGACGGTGGTTGTTGAGGTACGGGCTCAGACGCCGCTGGCGCTGGGCTCCCGGGTAGCGGCTGACCAAACTGTAGAGATGGGCTGGCGCTAGCGCTAGAGGAAAACAGGCTGAGTCCAATGATTAGCCCGATTGCTTTGCTGGTGAAAGCTAATTGCTTGTTGATTAGCTGTTGGTGATGGAAAAAAAAGGGCTTCGTCATGGGGAAATCTTCAGCCGATCCGGAGATAGATCGTTTAGAACAGTGTTGTTAGGTGTAAGCCAGAGGCGTAGTGAACAACCTGATGCTTTTTCTGAGCTTAATTATGATTTTCTTGGATGTCCAGGAAGATTGGTGACAGTTCATTAAGCTTGACGCAAGCTTTGTTAAATGAAAACGCTGCTAGATGATTTTGAAGCGTGGGTTATGTCGGGTTGCGCGGTTCAATGATTGTTGAATTGATGGTTGTTGAATTATTGTCTCTGGCGTGATGACTGTTTATCTATTTGGCGTTTATGCAGTCCTTGTTTGGGTAGGAGTTTTTAAGTGACGTACCTAAGTTTTATAAGTCGGGCTGCGACGGGTGGGGCGATCGCCGTTGGTTTAGGGTTGCTGTTGTCAGAGACGACGACGGCGGAGGTTCCCGTTGTTCCTGCCCAGGACGGGACGGGAACGGTTGTGGAACTGCAAGGCAATCGGGCGGTGATTTCCGGGGGGCAGGTATCGGGCGCCAATGGGTTTCACAGTTTTACGGAGTTTGGGGTTGGCACGGGACAAACAGCAGAGTTTGTAGGCGCTACGACGCTGGAAAATATTCTGGGGCGGGTTATCGGGGGGCAAGCTTCTCTCGTGAACGGCACGATTCAAGTGAGCGGTTCCGATGCCAACTTGTTTTTGCTAAATCCGGCGGGATGGGTTTTTGGCAGTGGAGCGCGGCTAGATGTGCCTGGGGCGTTTACGGCAACGACTGCGACGACGGTGGCGCTTGATGGGGGAAGTCTTTGGGGTGTGGGTTCCGATTTAGTCTCGGACGGTGGGGCGATCGCTGGCTTTTACTTTGAAGAGGGCGTGTCGGGCAATATTGCTAATTTCGGTACGCTAGCGGTGGCGCCGGGGCAAGGACTAAGTCTGCTGGGTATGGCGGTGCTGAATGGTGGTCAGCTCATTGCGCCAGGGGGAAATATCGTATTAGAAGCAGTGCCTGACAGTGGCTGGCTACGATTGGCGTCAACGGGCATGGTGTTGGGACTGGAGTTTGTGCCAGGGGCATCGCCAGCACTGGCTAGAGATTTACCGTCGCCGTTAACATTGCCAGAACTGCTGACGGGGGGCGAAGTAAGCACTGCGACGGGGGTGGACGTGGCAGCGTCCGGGACGATTACTTTGGGCGAGGGAACCAGAATTGACGACGGCGACTTAGGGGCTGGAACGGCGATCGCGTCGGGCTCCATTAGCGTTAGTTCCTCCAGCTCTGACGGCGGACAGGTGGCGATCTTGGGCGATCGCGTGGCAGTTTTAGACGGAACCGTATCGGCTACGGGGACTGCAGGCGGCACCGTTTGGATCGGTGGCGAAGGGGCTGGGGGCACGGCGCTGCCGGTGGCTCAGCAAACGGTGGTTAATCGCTTTAGTAAGCTAGACGCCAGCGCTTTAGGTACGGGCGACGGCGGCGAGGTGCTGATTTGGTCCGAGTCAGCCACGCTATTTGACGGGGTGATCGCCGCAACGGGTGGTGCCTTCGGCGGTGATGGCGGCTTTGTGGAAATCTCTGGGCGTGATCGCCTTCAGGTGGCAGGCTCGGTAGATGTGGGGGCTTCTTTCGGCACCCCTGGGTCAGTGCTATTTGATCCGGAAAATATTTTAATTGTGGCGGGCACGCCCAACGACACGACCCAGGTAGGGGATCGCGAGGTAAGCGACGGCAGTATCTTTGCTGGGGATGCGGCGGGGGAAACGCTCTCCATTTCCCAGTTCACGCTACAGACCATTATTGGTGACGTCACCCTGGAGGCGAATAACAACATCACCGTTGATAGCGGGGTCTCTCTGGTGTTTTTGGGGGAGCCCAGCAGCACCGGGGTTAGTCAAACCGTGACCTTCACTGCTGACGCGGATCAAAACGGCGTGGGGGCTTTCTCCATGGATCGTGACCAGGCGATCGTGGCTAGTGATTTAAATGTGTCAGTGTCTGGGGCGTCGGTGACGGTGGGTGATGTGTTGACTGGGTCTGTGGAGGGAGCTGGTGGCGATATTACTCTGCGATCCAGTGCCGGAAACGTGGTGGCGGGACTGCTGGACACCAGCTCAGAGTCAGACGCCGGAGGACGAATTACCCTCGAGGCAACGGGGGGGGATATTACTGCGGATACGCTGCTCACCCTGAGTGCCGGAACCTTTGACGGAGGTGTGGTGTTTATTCGAGGTGACGGCGCTGTCGAGATGGACACGGTTTTAACTAACAGCGTTGGCGGTCAGGGGGGATCGGTCAACATCACGGCCAACACTGAACTGAATGTGTCGGGTATCGATACGGCTGCTTTAGGGGGCGGTAACAGTGGTGCCGTTGTGCTGGATGGTGGCGGAGGGTCGGTGTCCTTCGACTCCATTAACAGTCAGTCCCAGTCGGGGATTGGCGGGGCGATCGCCATTCGTGCCGGTGGCGAGATCACCGTGGGTAATTTGGAGTTTGGTTCCGTTAGCCCGTCAGATTCTGAAACGCCTCAACCGGGGGTGACTCTTAACACCCCTGGTAATGTGGACTTTAGTAACGCTGAGTTTGAAGGATTAGGCGCTGGAGTGGTGGTAGGGGGAGAGTCTCCCGTTGGCAGCGTTGGTTTTGGTATAGAGCCCCTATCCACTTCAAATACAAACCTCACCTTGACCGTGGGCGGTCCGGTGACATTGAATGCTGCTCTCAACACTGTAGGCGGCAGCATTAGCCTAGATGCTGCCGGTGACATCACCGTTTCAAACCCAATTGTTACTCAAGGGGGAAATCTCAGTTTTACGGCACCCACGTTCACTGCCACTGCCGATATCAATGCTAGCGGTGCGGTGACGGCTGCTGGGGAGGGGGAAACAATTTCAAATCGCGTGGGCGGTCAGGTGCAAATTACCACCCAGGGAAATTTGTCGACGGCTAATATTAGTGCCCAAGGTATCGATGGCGGCGGTACCATTTCGTTGAATAGTGCTGGCGGTGCGATCGCCACCGGCAACCTGAACGTTACCAGCACCAATGGTCCTGGCGGCACTATTTCTATCCTGGCTCCCGGTGCTGGTCTCACGGCTGAAGACCTGGCTGGCATCAATGCTTTGGTTTTTGACGAGGAAGGGGTTCTAGACCCCGAATCTTTGGTCACTGGCGCTCCGTTAGGCACATTGCCGGGAGATGTGGTGGTGGGCGACTTGGCGGCGTCAGGAGCCAGCGGAGGTTCAATCACCGTTGAAGCTCGCACGCGAATTACTGGCGGTGCGATCGAGGCTAGTGGCTCCTTGGGTAGTGGCGGTACGGTCGTCATTGACCCCTTGGGAGATGTGGTGCTGAATCAGGTGAGGGCCGATGGTGGCGCCACTGGCGTGGGAGGTACCGTTGACATTGAGTCTCAGCGGTTCGTGCGGGTGCTCAATACATTTCCCGACGCCAGCGGACAGTTAGTGAGTATTTCCGCTTCTGGTGGGCAAGGGGACGGTCAAGTGTCCCTGTCCCACGGTGGATCAGATACGGCAGTGCCGTTGCCTTTCTCCGTCGGTAATGGTGGCATTAACGGCACCGCTGGCGGGATTTCTGTTGGTAATTTAACCATCAGTCCCCCTGAAGATTTCTTTGGTCCTTTGGATGAGGGGAACATCACTTTGATGGCGGGGGAAGTGCCCTCGGACGTTATTGACGACCTGGATGAAGATACGGATTTGGATGAAGTTGTGGACGAGGTGAACGAGGACAATGTGGAGTCTGACACCTTCCTGGCACCGCCACCGGAATTATTAGAGGTGTTAGAGGTGGTTGACCAGCCTTTGGAAGAGCCTGAGTCTGAAGCTACAGCGGATATCGACCGTGATCCTTCTCTCTCTGCGGATCGCCCCCGAGAGGCGGGCTTGACGGATCCCTTGGATATTCCCTTAGATTTCACCCCCGTAACGTTGTCAGAAACGGCAGCGAATTCAAATTTGCAAGCCACGGAACAGGCTTTGGTGGTGGAGTTTGCTGAGTTCCTCGGGGTGGAACCCCAGCCGGAGGTGAGCATTCCTGAGGCGCGATCGCTCCTACAAAATATCGAAACCGCAACGGGGGTAAAACCAGCACTTATTTACGCCCAATTCCGCCCCTCTGCCAGCAGCAGCACAGCAAACCGGGATAAGTCAGCAGAAGTAAATCTTGAAAATCTTGCTGATGGCGTGAGTGAAGGGGGACAACTGGTCGGCAGCGATGAGGTGGGTGACCTAGATCCTGGCGCGAGCCAGGTTGTGGCGCAAGGTTCTTCGGTGCTTCAGGAATCCAGCGAAGATACCCTAGAAATATTGCTGGTTACTGCTGATGGAGATCCAAAGCTGGTGACGGTGCGAGGAGTAACCCGTGGCATTGCCACCCGGAAGGTTAACCAGCTGCGCGAAGTGCTGACGAACCCAGTGTTTCGACAATCCAACCAATATTTATCACTTTCCCAAGAGCTATACGGATGGTTTGTGGAACCGTTGCGCGAGGAGCTGAAAACACAGGGGATTGATAACTTGACCTTTGTTCTAGGACCGGGACTGCGAGGGTTACCGTTGGCTGCCCTCCATGATGGGGAGCAATTTGTAATTGAAAACTTTAGCGTTGGGTTAATGCCGAGCTTATCCCTGACCAATACGAAGTATCAGAATATTAAAGATGCTCCGGTATTGGCGCTGGGGGCGTCGGAGTTTGTTTCCTTGAATCCTCTGCCGGCGGTGCCCCAGGAACTGCAGTTGGTCACGCAAGAGCGGCGACCGGGACAGACGTTTTTAAACGAGTCTTTTACGGCGTCCACTTTGAAAGCTGCCCGTAGCACTGCGGATACGCCCATTGTTCACTTGGCGACCCATGCTGAGTTTCGACCGGGTAAGGCTTCAGAGTCCTTTATTCAGCTGTGGGGGCAGGAGCGGGTTACGTTGGATCGTCTGGATGAGCTACAGCTCAATTTACCGGCAGTGGATTTATTGGTGCTGAGTGCTTGCAGAACGGCAGTGGGTGATGCCAGCGCAGAACTGGGTTTTGCTGGACTGGCGGTGGCGTCGGGGGTGAAAACGGCGATCGCCAGTTTGTGGTACGTGAGCGATCGCGGCACCTTGGGCTTTATGGGGGAGTTTTATCAACAGCTACGGGAGGCTCCCATTAAGGCGGAGGCGCTACGCCAAACTCAATTGGCGATGATGCGCGGCGAGGTGCGGGTGGAAAATGGACAAATGGTGGGTAGCTTCGGGGCGGTCGACTTACCGGATGAGCTAGTTAATAGCGGTGCTCCGGATTTCCAGCATCCCTATTTCTGGTCGGCATTTACCTCTGTGGGGAGTCCTTGGTAAGAGCTCGACGTTAAGGATCCAGGGCAATTTGGCTCCCCCAGCGATCTTGGGGAATAAAAGTGCGATCGCTAGGCAATGAGGCTACGGCTTCCGTCAGTTCAAATTTGCCCGCCTCGATCCATCGCTTTAATTCTTCCGATACCTGGCGGGCTAGAAAAATGCTCGTTAATGGTGCTGTACGTACCCGCCGCCCTTCAATGGAAATTTCTCCCGATTTTAGCTGGGCGTAGCTGACGGAGTTAAACGTGGGGCGCACGCGGCGAGGAATGGAAAAATCAATAATGGGCGCAGTGATATGTTCGTCTCGCACGGCACATCGTTGAGCCACCGTTTTATCCAGCACCGGCAGGGCTAAGCCAACGCCGATCATTAACGAGGGACCATAACCTTTGAAGTAGCACCCTCGCACCCATTTAGGATTCATTTGCTTCGCATCGCCGATCGCTGCCACCGTGGCTGCGGGACCGATGGGCACATCGTTGGGTAGCCGCCGCTGGAGGGGAAAATGCTGGGTGCCTTCCCAGGAAATATAGCCAATACCGCCCCCGAGGAAAATACGGGTACCGATGCCCACTAGCTGTAGATGAGGATCGTTTAAAAGGGGGGATAGTGCGCCGGAACAGGCGTACACGGCGTTTCCCAACTGGGGTTGTAGAGGACCCAGGTAGGTGTTCAGCGGGCGATCGCCCCCGTTAACGCCCACAATAAAATTTTGATAGAGATTGCGCGGGTTAAATAGATAAAACTGGTTGATGGTGTCCTTGGTAATGGTCGTTTCCAAGGATGGGCAAGGATAGCAATCGGTCACCTGTCCCAGGGCGCGCACCTGTATTGGCTTTCCGGCAATTAACGCTTCAATAACATGACCGCCACCTCGATCGCGCAGGGGCTCATCCAACGCTTCCCCTTGGGGTGGATCTACGGCATGGCTGGCGCCCAAATATAAATCCACCGCGCCAAATCCGGCATAGGCTGACACGCCGTCGAGCCAGCAGCGGCGGATTTTAATCGGTGGATCTGTGTGGCCTAAGTTTAAAATTGCCCCCGATGATTCCATGGGCTCAAAGGTGCCCGTGGTAATCACATCAACAAAATTCGCCAGGGTTTCCGGTGCTGTCTGTTGGGATCGAGCTTTGAATTCCTCGATGGTCCAGACCGTTGCGGTACCCTGGCGAATTTTTTCGTTGATTTCTGCGAGCGATCGCATTCCAGCTTCCGAATTAGGATTCGTGGTCAGTATTCCTTTCCCCTATCCTAGTTCGTTTCAAGGGGGCTGAATGAATATCCAGATCCCTTGAAAGGACTCACTGTTCGACTTATACGAAGTCTGCGGAGTCGATGCCGGAGGTGATGCCGTTCAAGGTGGCGATGGTCACTCCACCGGTGGTGGTAATGACGGTGTTGCCGCCGGATACAGCGAAGCTCAAGCTAGCAACGGTGACGCCGTTTACTGCCTGTAGTCGGTCGGTACCGTCTACGAAGTCAGTAATCACAACGGAATCTTGACCGATTTGGAAGATATCGGCGCCGTCGCCACCGGTGAGCACGTCGCTACCTAGGTTGCCGTTGAGAGTGTCGTCGCCAGAGTCCCCGAATAGGGTATCGTCGCCTCGACCACCCAGCAGGATGTCGTTGTCGTCACCACCAAACAGGCTATCGTTGCCTCGCTGACCGAACAATAGGTCGTTGCCGGTGCCGCCAATTAGCACGTCGGCGCTGTCGGAGGTTTCGATTAGGCTGTCACCAATCAAGGTGTCGTTACCTGCGCCTCCGTCGATGGTGTCGTTGCCCACGTCGCCGCTTAGCAAGTCGTCGCCATCTTCGCCGAACACTAGGTCATCTCCTTGACCTGCGAACACTTGGTCGCTGCCGATGCCGCCAGCAATGGTGTCAGCTCCTTGACCACCGAATGCGGTGTCGTTGCCAGCACCACCAAAGATTAGGTCATCACCAGGCATCGGTGCAGAACCGTCGCCGTTCAAGATGTCGTTACCTTCGTTACCGGTCACGGTGTCGTTACCAGCGTCACCGGAAACCACGTCGTCGCCAGGGCTACCGGCTGCGAAGTCGTCACCCATACCGCCGTTAACGGTGTCGTCGCCAGCGTTGCCTTCTAGGACGTCGTTGCCGCCGAAGCCGTCAATGTCGTCAGCACCGTCAGCACCTTGAGCACCGTTAGCACCAGCATCGCCAGCTAGGATGTCGTTGCCATCCGTTGCGCCAGGAATCAAGGTGGGCAAGGGGCTAGGTACAGAGGGCTCGGAAGGAACCACCAAGGTAGGCGCCACCGAAGGAGTCGGGGTCGGGGTGGGAACCGGGGTCGGGACTAGCGGGGGAGCAGGAGCGGGAGCCGGGGGAGGTAGGAACGCGCCAACGCCAGCATTTGCCTGAATGGTGAAGGTTTCATCAGTGGCAGGCTCAGCAATCGGAGTTGTGGATGCGGTGCCTAGAACGTCGGTAACTGCAGAGGTTCCGGAGAAGTTTAGACCAACGGTTGCTCCGTCAACGGTGGCAATGTCGCCGCCTGAAACCACAACATCATAGGTGGTGGCAAAGGTGTTGCCACCGACCGTGATGGTATCCAAAGGACTCACCTGAGTCACCGTTGCAGTGGTGCCAGCTACCGTAAAGTCGTCAGCAGCCAAGCCAGCTGCGGGCTCACTTAAGACCAACTGGAATACAACACCGGTGGGCGCTGCGGTGATGGCGTCGGTGGGTACCTTACGGGTGATGGACACTGCGGTGGGTCCAATGTTATCCACTGCGATCGCCGTCTCGGTGGCAGCAGTACCAGTACCAGCAACCGGCGGGGTCAACGCCGTAACCGTAGCGTCATTACCAGCAGCATCCTCTAGGGTGGCATTAACAAAGTTCAACCCTACAGTTCCGCTAAATGCGTTTAAGTTACCGCCCGTTAAGGTGATCTGGTAGGTATTGTCGTTGGCGTCTCCACCGTTTGTTACTCCAACCGTGGGCAACGTAAATGCTGGGCTGCCAGTAGTGGTGGTTCGAGCCACAGGAACTACCACATTTGCTGCCTGCAATGCCGCTGTCAGGTCTTGATCCACCCCGGTGAAGGTGACGTCGAATACCAGAGGACCATCGCCAGCAGGGTTTGCCTGACCCGTCCCCGGGACAACGGTGTTCAGCACTGGCACAACGCCATCAATGACAATGGCTTCATTTTGAATGAAGCTGCCAGCGCCGGATGTGGGGATAGTAGCGATGTTGCTAACGGCGTTACCACTGGCTTCAGTCAGTGTGCCAGTTAAGTTCAACGCTGTAACGTTCAAGTCAGGGCTCGAATCGCCAGCCACTACGGTGTAGGTTCCCGTTGCAGTAGTTCCAGCAACAGTCAAAGGGATAGGCGTCGACGAGGCATCAACGGTCGCCGTCAAGCTGCCACCAGTGGATAAGGTCACGGCATCGCTGAAGGTGACCGTAATGTTGGCAGTTCCGCCCACCGCTAAGGTGCCAGCAGCGGTAGTCGAGTCGATGTTGGTAACTGTAGGTGCAGTACCGTCAATGACAACAGTGTTGCTGGAGTTCTCCAGAGCTGCAGCATCACCATTACCAGTGGCAAGGGCTAGGTTGACAGCATTGCCTGCTGCGTCCTGGAGCGTCCCGCCGGTCAACACCAAGGCATTAGCAGATTTCAAGTCATCTTCTACATCGCCAGCCTCAACGGTGTAGGTTCCCGTTGCGGTGGTTCCAGCAATCGTCAAAGGCACCAATCGAGGATTAACACCCGTGGCGGTGTCAAGATCGATTGGTAGAGAAAGGGTGGCGCCTGCCGACAAAATCGGGGCTTCATCGAAGGTCACTGTCAAGGCTGCAGTACCGCCAATGCCCAGGGTGCCAGTGGTCGGGGCTACAGCCACGTCTGTAACCGTAGGAGCCTGGTTGTCAACAGCAACAGTGTTGTCGGTGTTGACCGATGCGGCACTGTTGTTTCCTGCCAGGTCGATCGCTGCATTTGCTGCGATAGTGCCCACCGTTACAGTGGCGTTGTTGTTAGTTCCGGTGGCGCCAGTGACCGCAACGTTGTATACGCTGGGTCCGCCGGTTACAGCTCCAGCGGCTGTGCCGCCCAGGTTAGTAAAGCCTTCACCAGTAATATCGGCGTTATCGAATCCCGTCACATCTTCGGTGAAGGTAACGGTGAAGTTGACGGGGGTCGCCACGTTGGTGGGATCGGCTTGACCCGCTGCAACAGTAATCGTGGGAACCGGTGCTGTACGGTCAATTACAACAGGGTTTAAAGCAGTCCCAATAGGACCTACGTTACCTGCTAGGTCCGTAACCCGTGCCGTCACGGAATAAGTACCCTCGGCAATTCCAGTGGCCGTTACGTTGGCAGTGGTACCACCGGATACGACACTTCCCAGCACTGTGGCGCCATTAAGAATCTCTACCGTATCAGTGGCAACCACGTTAGTGGTCACATCAAAGATGGGGTTGGCAACGTTGGTGACGTTGTCATTATTGACGTTCGAGTCTGAACCAACCTGCAGGTCAGGGGCACCAGGCGCTAGCGGAGCAGTGGTGTCGAGGTTAACCGCCAAATCACCCGAATCGGTACTAACGTTCCCCGCAGCGTCTGTGGCGATCGCATCAATTGCCAACGCAGCTCCAGGCGCCAGAGCGGTAGGAACCGTGATTGACCAAGCTCCGCCAGCATCGGCAACTGCAGTTGCACCAGTAATGTTGGTGCCACCTAGACGAAGCTGAACCGTTGCACCTGCTTCCGCCGTTCCTGTGAAGGTGGGGGTGGTGTCATTGGTAACGTTGTCGTTGTTGAGTTGACCTGTGTCAGAGGCATCAGCTAGGTCAGGAACAGAGGGCGCAACTGGCGCGGTCTTATCAACACCAACACCCGTCGGAATATTGGTGGTGATGGGTACAGTCGCCCCAGCAGCCAACGGGTTAGCTAGGACAGGGTTGGCAAGAGTCGTGGAGGCGAACACATCTGACAGGGTGGCGCCACCACCTACTGTCACAGAGGTGACCGATAGATTAGGAACGGTGGTACCGGTACCCGTTCCGCCAACGTTAACCGTTCCAGAAACGGAGGTTTGGTTGGTGAAAGGAGCGATCGTGATGGTTTCGCCAGAATTCAGCAGCACATCCAAGTTGCCGCCAGCCAAGGTCTTGGGACCATCAAAAGTAATGGTGACGGGAATCGGATTGCCAGGACCCAAAGTGCTGGGGTTAGTCGCCGTGGTGGTGATGGTGGCAATTACAGGCGTGGTGACATCAACGTTGATATCGCCAGAAATATTGTCTGTACCTGCAACCATCGGCACTGTAAAGGTTGTTGCTGCTTCCTCTGTTGCACCACCACCCCGCAGACTAATTACAGCACCGGTGACAGCAGTAACGTCAATACCATCAGTAATCGTTACTCCACCTGCGCCTGAAGTGGGCACCGTGTAGGTTTGGGTAAAGGTGTTGTTATTAACCGATGCCGCAGGAATAACAACCGTTCCACCGGAATCTAACGTCAGCGTTAGGTCAGTGGTGATATCAACAGCCTCGTTGAAGTTAATGGTGATGGGAATCGTTCCACCAGGACCATAGGTTCCGTCTGCGGCAGAGGTCTGAATGCTGGTAATGAAGGGAGGAACCAACACACCCTCGTACTGCTCGGTGTTGATGGCGGCAGTGCGCACATCGCCCAAACGGAACGCTAGCTCAGCGTCTCCACCCAAAGCGGGGGAACCGGTTAGGGTCTTGGACGCTGCAATGTTTGCGCCAGTTAGCTCATGGATGCGACCTAGGAACGCCTCACCGGCTTCGGTGGCGGCCACTTCGCAACCGTAGAACAGAATGTCAGCATCGGCGGCTAGGAACTCGCGCCAGCTTTGTAGTTGAGGAGCAACCTGGGACAGAGTGGCTGCACTTAAGACGCCATTGCCTAAGAATAATTGACCAGGCTTACCGTGACTGAAAATGTGGATGCTGCCAACGGGCGCAGTTTCGGCTTGAATCGCCTTTGTAATTTGACCAATGCCGTTGTCTTGTAGAACGACAACCTCTGCACCAGCAGGAACGTTAGCCAGCAAACTTTGACGGTTGTCAACGTTGGCGTCAACGAAAATCAGGTGGCGCGCGGAAAAGCTACCCTGATCTACTGCGATCGCGGTAGGAGTCTTCAATAGAGCCGTGTTCTGTACCATAGGTTTTATCAACTCATCAACTGTCTGAAAATTACCAGCGAGCTCTCACCATTCCTTTCGGAAGTCATATTGGTGACCAGTGCCGATGTCTTAAACCGGTTTTGGTTTATCGGATGTAACTACTGCCCATCACTGTAGCCTTAAATTTTGCTGTTCCCTACGAATGAACGGGAAACAAAACATCCACCTTTGAAACGGTGAAAGCTACAGAGATGGGGAGAGCAGAATCAAGCAGGCTACACCTCTTCCTTGCAGACACTCTCGAGGAGAGCTTAACAGATTCCGCCTGGGCGGATTATAACTTAACCACTACTGAAACAAGGTGTTGCAACGTCTTGCCAGATAAGGATTCTGGCGACATTTGAACCTCTTAAGTGGTGATTAGATTCCCTAATCAGCAAGGATGTGATTTCTGCTACTTAGTTTCTTCTTCCACAAGAGACGTGCCAATCCTAAAGAGGTTCCTACAGGTGTGCCGAAATATTAACGAATTGTTTCGTTTGCCTGCCGTCAATGCTTCACGGCACAAGAGCCTTAGGGCAGTGCCATCTAATAAGTGACCGCCGCTGGAAGCCCTAATCCCCCGGCTTCCTCACAGCTCTGATCGGGACATGCTTTTTCCCAGGAAAAAGGGGCGTCAGACAAGGTGTCTGGGTTGCAAATATTTTGAGTCCTCTTCATCCGTAAAGCGTGGAATTTAGGGTGAGGATAATGCTTGGGGCACAAGACCTTTATTTTATTGGGCTTTTAGGTCCAATCGTCTATGGTTTTCTGGTCGTTTTGCCAATTCTGGAAGCGCTTTTCAAAGGTGTCGGTGCCCGGCTGTTGAGATTTCCAGGCATCGAGGGCGATAAATAAGCCCCACACGAGGGCGACGATTAGTGACCAGTCCAGGTGATGGGCCAAAATCCAGTTAATTGGGCTGAGGAATAAGGTGACGATCGCCACCTTTACTGCCCGCCGCTGAATCCGTGCTTTTTCGCTGGCTTGGAAGCGCGCCCGGTCCCCCTGGTCGCCGTAGATTTCTTGCCATTTTGTTTCGGCGGCGGTGATATCCGCTTCGGATAGCCCCAATTCTTGACCCATCTCTAGGAGTTGCGATCGCGAATAGCCTTCAATGTCGCCCCGTTTTGCCAGGGCAAGCTGCAAGATTTCCTGCACCGCATCCTGGTCGTAGGTGGCTAAGTCGGTGGGGGCTAAATCTGGTGAGGACCAGTCGGATGGAGACACGGCGGAGCGATCGCTGGGGGTAAGATTGGCAGGATCGGGCTGGGGGTCAAGCTGGCTCATGGAAGATTGATTTTCTTTTACCTATATATAAGGTATTGATATAGACGTGCTGGTGTGGAAAGACGGTGCTGATTCCCGATGTAAAAATTACCGGTGTAGAAAACGAATTTAAGCATTCGAAGTTAAGAACCAGTGTAGAAACCGATATAACAAGTTGGATGTAAAAAGTTGAGTGGTTTTGGAATTACCGTCGGACGTTTTGATGGGATTTGGTGGATATGATGCAGCAGTTTTGGCGCGATGACGTGGGACGTAGCGGATTTCGGTGGCTTGGGCGATTCGTGGTGCTGGTGGGGGCGATCGCGATTTTGGTGTTTGGCTTAAGTGGATGCGGGACGAAGGTGGTGGATGCCATCCGTGATGATGGGGGAACGGTGCTGAAGGCAGAGCGGCGCAGCACTCGGGTGAAGGAAACGGCGCCGCCGGAGCTTATTCAACGATTAAATCAACAGCTCAACCGGTACCAGCCCCAGGTGAAAATTTTGGAGCCCCGCGCCGGGGAAACTCTAAAGTCAACGGCGGTGACGGTGAAGTTTTCGGTGCAGGAATTGCCCCTGTTTAAAGATGCAAAATTAGGTCTGGGTCCCCACTTAAATCTGTGGGTGGACGATGAGTTTTACGGGGAGATTTTTGATGGGGATGAGGAAATTAGCTTAGGGGACCTATCGCCAGGAACCCACACTTTGCGCGCATTTGCGGATCGTCCTTGGCACGAAAGCTTTAAAAACGAAGGGGCCTATGCTCAAACCACCTTCCATATTTTTGAGCCGAGCCGTCGCAATAATCCGAGCGATCGCAAACCTCTGTTGACCTATAGCCAGCCGGCGGGAACGGTGAGCGGCGAGCCTGTGTTGCTGGATTTTTATTTAACCAATGCGCCGCTGCATTTAGTGGCTCGCCAGGATGAGACGGTGGAAGATTGGCGGGTGCAGGTGACGGTGAATGGGGAAAGTTTTGTGATGGACTCCTGGCAGCCGGTGTATTTGCAGGGGCTGAAGCAGGGCAAAAACTGGGTGGAGCTGGAACTGCTGGGAGACGGCGGTGAACCTTTGGATAACGTTTACAACGACACCGTTGGAATGGTGGACATTGACCCAATGGCGGCAGACGGTTTGACTCAGCTGTTAAGTGGAGAGCTGCCCTACGAAGACGCTTTGGCAATTATCGACCCGGATTACAAACGTCCAGTGCCTGATCCTGTGGTTGAGCCTGAACCTGAGATCATTTCTGAGCCTGAAACTGTTCCAGAAAGGGCGGTTGAACCTGAGGCGGTGCCAGAATCCGTGACGGCGCCGGAACCAGCGCCCGCCGTTGGTGTTGACAATAACGATGCTGACCTGGCGACTGAGTCTGAGTCGGCTGACTCGGCTGACATAGACGACGAGGTGGAAAAGGAGGATGCATCGGCAGTGATTGAGCCAGCGTTAAAGGATGAGCGTGAGGCGGATGAAGAGGTTGTTGAACCGGCGATCGCTGCCCCTGAACCCGTGGAGCCGCAAGTTGCTGAGCCAGAAGTGACTGAATCAAATATGGAAGAACCGGAGGCGGCGATCGCGGCAGAGTCTCAAAATGAAGAGTTTCAGGATGAAGAATCTCAGGATGAAGAGTTTCAAGATATAGAGCCGGTAGATCCCGTGGCAGAGGATCTCGACTCTGAAATGCCCGTTGAGGCGGCAGAAGAATCTGACGATGCCCTTGACGGTGAGATGGAAATGGCTGAGCCCGAAACCGCACCCACTGCCTCCTATCCAGAGTTGACCAATGCCCCAGCGGATACTGGTAACGCCTGATCAGCTTCAGGGCGATCGCCTGGCACTATCTCCAGACCAAAGTCACTACCTAACGCGGGTATTGCGGTTGGCGGCGGGAGATTCCTTTGTGGCGATATTTGAAAATCCGGTGCAGCCTTTGGACAAGCTCGGACCAGGGCGATGGTGGCTGGTACAGCTTTTAGACCAGGGCGGGCAGATTTTAGGCCAGTTGGAAGAGCCCAATAACACGGTGCCGGTAACGGTGTTGGTGGCAATTACTAAAGGTGGCGGTTTTGATGAGGTGTTGCGCCAGCTAACGGAGTTAGGGGTAGAGGCGATCGCCCCCCTCCAAACGGAGCGCACCGTAGTGGTGCCCGGCTCCAATAAAATCAAGCGCTGGAAGCGGATTATTGCCGAAGCTGCCGAGCAGTGCGAGCGATCGCCTCTACCCAGGTTGCTCGACCCGATGCCCTGGTCTGAGGCGCTGACACTACCGTGGATTGAAGGGGATGAGCACATTGAGAAACTGATTTGCGCGGCGCGATACGGTGAAGGGCGACCGCTACTGACGGCATTGCAAGCCACTTTGGACGATCAGGCTAATCCAACCCATTGGGCGATCGCCATTGGCCCAGAAGGGGGATGGACAGAAGGGGAAAAACATCAGGCGATCGCGGCGGGATTTGAAGCGGTTTCCTTGGGCGGGCGGATTTTACGGGCCGTGACGGCGGCGATAACAGTGGGGGCGATCGCGGCGTCAGTATGGGAAAGCCGGGACAATTAATAGCTGCGGCGAATCCATCGCGCCTGCATCCCTATTCCCTTCGCCCCTAAATAATCGTCTTCGTAACTATCGCCAATATGCATCGCCGCCGCTGGCTCACAGCGATGGCGATGAAGCGCCGCCGTAAATACCATCGGGCTGGGCTTTGCCGCCCCCACCTCCGTTGACAGGGTAATGCCTTGGAAAAAGTCCACCAGCTCCAGGGTTTTCAAAACATGGTAAAGGCGCGTATCAAAATTGGAAATAATCCCCAGCTCAATGCCCAAACCTTGCCAAGTGCGTAGGGTTTTCACCGTTTCGGGATACACAAACCACGGAGCAGCGGTGGCGAAATACTCAAATAAGTCTTGGAAAAATGCGTCGAAATCCTTGAGTTGATCGCGCACCTCTGCCCCTTCGAAAGTGGTTAGGGCGATCTCTTTCCACCATCTGTACTCACAGCGCTGTAGATCTTCGCCGGTTACGCCAGGAAATACACAAGGGGATGCTTTTTTCCACGCCTTAAAAAATTCTCTATTCAGACGGGAGTCATCCACGATCGCCCCAAACTGCCGCGCCATATAGCCGTACTGCTCTCCCACGGACCCCGCCACCCCAAAGAGGGTCCCGACGGCGTCGAGAAAAATTACCTGAGGTTGCCCATTGATTGCCATGGTTAAGCCTTCTTACCCCTGATGCGGTCTATCTTTCGTCGCGGTCTACAGTTCACCATAGCGTTTTGGTAAGCATTCCCCAGCGCTCCCCTCAAAACGCCCTTGCCAAATCGAGAAATGTCCCGGGAGAACGCATCTTAGAAAAATGTGCCTTAAAATAGCCTGAGTCTGCCCTTGGAGCAGTCAGGAGAAACGTGTTAGGAGTGACCAATGCTGTTTGCTGAATTTTTTAGCCGTGGAGCCTGGATTTGGGGGGCGATCGCCTTCACCATTGCCTTTGTGCTGGCAAGCCTAGTGGAATATTGGCTGCACCGAGTGATGCACAAACCCGGCGACGGCAAACTACTGGTGCGCCACCGGGACCACCATAAGCGCAACGAAGGACAAGGGGTGCTGTGGGAATTCCGTGATTATGTCAAGGGCAGTTTGGTGGTCATGTTTCTGCCGTTTTTGATTGCGGTCCCCGTCGGACTGGGCTGGTCTTTGGGGGCATTGGTCTTCGCTGCCTTTTCCGCCTATGCCCACCAGCTTCAGCACGAAAACCCCATGAAATGCTTCTGGATGCCCATGCCCGTTCACTATGTACACCACAAGTACGGCATGTGGAACCACAACTTTGGTTTGGCTGTGGACTGGTGGGACCGGGTATTTGGTACCTACAAGCAAGTGGATTGGATTGATGAAGAAGAGATTGCCCTAGCGCGGCAGTCTGTTTTGCAACTGCGCTGGTGGTAGGCAGACTTAATTCAGCGTTGAAAATATTCGGCGTCAAAAATAAGGGCTGACGCCAGCTTTTCCCCTTAGTGCTGAGAAATCCTTAGCTGTCTTCGACATCGCAAAAGACAAAGTCACCCAACGTGGAGTTATCTCGCCTCCAGGTCGGATTATTTCGTTTTGCCTATTTCCAGAGGTCGGGAACTTTGTCAGCACTTACGCAAAGCCCCCTTACCAACAGAGGGCTCCCATCGCCCTTACCCCATCATCCCAACTTCAAACAAAACGCCTCAATGGTAAGGATCCCCCCTCAGTCCACCCTTGGTTCGTGGGGAAGTCGAGGCAACTGTTTTTTGGCTCAAACAGCATGTCTTGCGTAAGTTTTGCTTGTGTCGTCTCAAACCCGTTCTAGCTGGGTTCGATATACTGGCAGCCCCTGTTTAATGACTGAAATTTCTCGCTCCGTGCGCACCGGCAGTGGGTTGTCTGGTAGCCAATCGCCATCGTGGGTTTTCTGAAATGCCGGATTAGCGGCGAAGCGATCGCCCATTTCCCGCGCCACTTCTTCCACATCGGACTGCAAAAACACCTGCGCTCCCACCTGCAAAAATGTCGCTAGCTCGTCTACCAAAGGCGGCTGCACCACTCGCCGTTTTTGGTGTCGCTTTTTGAACCAAGGGTCAGGAAACTGCACGGACACCAACTTCACTGCCCCCTTCGGCAGCGATTCTAAAATTGGACGCACCGAGTTGTTGGCGTTGCAGGACAGGTAATGCAAGTTTCGCAACCCAGCTTCATCGCGCCACTGGTTTGCCCGATCCACTAACGGCTCACGAATTTCTAGCCCCACCACATTCCAGTCAGGGCGTTCCGTTGCCATCTTCAGCGGAAAATATCCCCGAGCACAGCCAATATCCAGATGCCACGGATGATCCATTGCATCAAAAATCTCTTCCCATTTCGGCGGGGCGATCGCCTTACTGAACCGAATACCTAGGGGATTAACGTGCTCTCGAACTCGAACAATAGCCAAAGCTGTCTCCTATTTCACCGCCGATTTGTTCAAGCCAATGCCAGCTAGTCCAAATCAAGTGAAATTGTAGAAGCCCAGCGCCCACCGTTCAAGATTCTTTTGCGATTGATCTAGGCAATGCGATCATTGCGATCACTAAAAGTCGCCCTAAAAAACTAATCCGTGCTCGGCAAGCCCCAACAGAGGGTTTCCCACGCATCAGGAGACGCGTCCTGGGCAGCAGCATCCGCTTCACACTGTTCTTTTGAAGTGTAAGTTTGCCCCTTGCTACTCGTTTGCAAAGGATCATCCTGAGGCAAATCATTGATATCGGACACGGGCGCAAAATAAATCTCTGGAGACGGATCCACCTCTACAGATGGATCTGGTGTCCATGAATCAGCCGTACTAACCCGCGAGCCAAGCTGCTGCTCAACTAGCGCTCCTCCAGCTAGAATTGCCGCGATCGCCAGAGCGCATAGCCGAAATTCTGGTGCAGAGGCTTTAGAAAGTTTGAGACGAGACCGTCCTGAAGAAAGTGCTTTAAACATGGCGTAGAGACCCGCGTGACCTTTGAGTGCGTATCTAACCTGCGACCAATTCTTAACTAACGAACCCCAACTTTGTTCTGATTGGTCGTTTACTGCTCGCCAAATATAACGACTAAAACCGGTCCCATTTTTAAAGATTCGATAAAGACGATTCTGTTTTGTATAAAGTTTCCGTGAAGTACGATCAAAGACTTGTCGCAACAAAAGTTAAAGCATCCGCTGATCCTCGCCAAGGTCCGTTTTAATCGGCCAGTCTCTCGATACAGTTAAAGGGTCATTGCCAGATAGATGTAGCTGCTGGCGTGAATATCTTCGGAACACGGTGCGAAATATCTACCGCACTGTATGGGCGGCACCGTATTTAGGGTGATGTTTGGTAGCGATGTCTAATTTCGGGTTGGAAAATTCTTCAGCGACTTCAGTGCGTCAGTGTCGCTTTGGGGTTATTAGTGATTCCCATGTGGCGCTACCCCAAACTGTTTGGCAGGGTCCTAATCGCCTGCATTTAGTGGAAGTGGGAATTCCGGCTTTGGAGCAGGTGTTCGAGCATTTGCAGTCAGCAGATGTGGATTTTTTGCTGATGCCTGGCGACTTGACCCAACATGGCGAGCCAGAAAATCATCATTGGTTGGCGAATCGCCTTGCCCAACTGCCATTTTCCACCTACGTCATTCCAGGCAACCACGACTTTCCGGCGCGCTCATTTTATAAAAGTAAAACTACCCAAGAAGAGTTCATTGACCTGTATCGAAAGTTTGGTTACCAAGGGTCGGGCGATCGCCCCTACTACAATCAACAAATTTTTCCGGGAATTCGCTTAATTGGATTAAATTCCAATCAGCTTTCAGCGGATGGTCAATATATTGATGGCAGGATTGACTTGCCACAAATGGAATGGTTAGACCGGCAGCTTCAGGAACTAAAAGTCAATCACAATCAAAGCAATAAAGAAAGCAATAAAAACGGTGATCAAAGATCAGATGAAATTGTGATGGTAATGGTGCATCACAATGTTGCTGAACATATTCCTAACCAGTCCACCCATCCCTTAGGGCAACGATATATTCTGCCTGAGGCTGTTGGTCTTCAAAATAAGCTGCGAGATGCTGGCGTCAAGTTTGTTTTTACCGGACATCTTCATGTACAAAATATCGTAGATGCCAATGGGTTATTTGCTATCACCACAGGGTCCTTAATTGCTTATCCCCATCCGTATCGAATTCTGACGCTACATGAGATAACTTCTCGTGAGCCTGACATGGATGGGGAAGTATCGAGGCAGCGATGGCTAGAAATTGAAACGCATAATATTAAAACTTTGCCGGACTGGGAGAATTTAACGTCAGTGTCTCGTCAGTGGGCGGGCAATCATAGCGGAGCATTTATGACTCAGTTATTAGCAAAAAGCTCCCTGGGTTTGTCTTTAGAAGAATCCGAATTTTATAGCCAGGAAATTCAATATCTATGGGCTGATATGGCTCGCGGTGATCAACAATTATCGTTTCCCAATTTGCCCCGTAAAATTCGTGATTACTGTGAAAATTTTGGGGTGCGATCGCACAATAACCAAATCAAATTTTGCGATAATCACATTGCTTTACGGGTCGACTAATCTTGTTTAACTTCGCGCGTTTGATTCCGCTTCAGCTATCCCATTAAATCGCCGAGCCGGTCACTTTTCCGTAACGGCGATCGCGATCTTGATAAGCCACCAAAGCCTTGTGAAACTCCTCGCGATCAAAATCTGGCCACAGCGTATCCGTCACGTAAAATTCAGAATAAGCCAACTGCCAAAGCAAAAAATTACTTACTCGCATTTCCCCGCTGGTGCGAATTAGCAAATCGGGATCCGTTGCCCCCGCCGTGTACAATACCTGTTCAAAATGTTGCTCCGTGATCTCCCCCGGTGCTAGCTGTCCCGCTTGAACCTGAGTGGCGATCGCCTGACACGCCTGCACAATTTCCTGGCGCCCACCGTAATTCGTCGCCACATTAAAATTCAGTGATTTAAAGTGTGCCGTCCGCTCCATCGACTCTTCCACTTCCTTACGCAATGCTTTCGGTAGTGCTGCCACATTACCCACCACCCGTAGGCGCACTTCCTCCTCCTCCATAAACCGCATTTCCCGCCGCAGCATTTGCTCAATAAGCAACATTAAAAAATTCACTTCCTTCTCAGGGCGCCGCCAGTTTTCCGTGGAAAATGCATACACAGTGAGAGACTCAATGCCCCAGTCTTTACAGCATAAAACCAGGTCGTGAAGGGTATCTGCTCCCCGATGGTGCCCCATAATTCGCGGCAATTTTCGCTTTTGCGCCCACCGCCCGTTGCCGTCCATAATCACTGCCACATGTTTGGGCAGGGCGTCGCGATTTAAATCCGCCGGTAATTGACGCAGCGCAGTCGAGGTAGCACTCATAGAATTGCACTTAATTGCCAGCAACAATAATGATTCAATGCCCTCAGCATTGGCTACGACGGCTGAACGTCAACCGTAGCCCAACACTCTAAATCGAATCCCGAAAATTGACCTCCGGGAAATGGGCCAAATAACAGCATAACGAACTTGATCCTTTACGGCGACGAAAGTTTAAATCTTCATCGAAATTCCAAGCTGCCGCTGCTCTTAATTGCCTCGATCTGTTACGCCTAAGCTTAATATCAATACTTCTAGACAATGTTTCTAGAGACTCTCAACGTCAGGGAGTCTGGTCACTCGCGCCCTAGGCAGGATGAATATGCAGGACGAATGGGCATTAGCCCTTCAATGCTGGCGAGAATACCCCACTCAATTTCACATTGTCTTTTTGCGGGAAGGGGCAAACCCATAATTTACGCTTGTTTCGCCAAAGTCAGGCGCATTTCAAAAAGCTATTGCTCTGCTTGGTTGATAGGGACATCAGGGTATTCGCCACCTTCACGACAACAGCATTACTCCCTAGCGCAAGCCCCCAAACAAACCATTACCCCAGGACGAAAAATATCCTAGTCGAAGCTTGGTTCGTCTGATGTTGGGAGTGGAGTCCAGTATCCGTCACTTGAAGAGATGTCATGTCTTGTCCGGGTACTGCCTAACCTTGCCTGGGTGCTACCGCAATCGTCGTCACCGATTTGGGCTGAGGGTCCACCTATTGGCAGGCATCATCAACTTTGGCTTGGCTTTATCCTCACCTTGATTCATGCAAGAGGTCTACTTTGTTGTTTAGAAAAAGTAAACAATAAAAAATGCTTAGGATGTGATGCACAATGTGGCTCCTAAGCATTATTTGGGAAGGTTCTTAGCTGGAGAAAGACAGACTATCTACCATTTCTTATAGGGCAAGAATTTACCGCACATGGTGATTTGAACGCGATCGCCTTTGGGATCTTCCACTTTGTCCACTTCAATGGAGAAGTCAATGGCGCTCATGATACCGTCGCCAAACTTTTCATGGATGACATCTTTTACCGGCATTCCAAAGACCTGCATGATTTCATACAGACGATAAATCAGAGGATCCGTAGGAATAACGGGGTCTAAACCGCCTTTCAAAGGAGGAACGGTCAGGGGCTCAGCCATTTCTGCGGGCAATCCCAACGCCTCAACCAACTTTGCAGCCTGGTCGGCATCAGCACTGGCTTGGCGGAAAATCACCGACGCGATCCAAACTTCATCTTGCCCAACAACTTCTTCCAGTTCGGCATAGCTAACACCTTTCGCTTTCTTCGCATCCAGTAGCTTTTGGGTAATCTCAGAAACAGCCATGGTTTACTCCTTTAACGTTTTTAGAAGCGCCTTTGAAGCAACAACAAATACACAAATCGGAAAGCTTTTCAGCACTTTTCCAACAGGCGTTAGACAATACCAAGACCGTTATTGTCCGCAATTTATTCTTGCGCATTTAGGTTTTTCACGCTCTATAAAACCAACAGATACTGAACAGCTCTGTAAAGCTAGATACTTTTTTTGAAAATAAATGGAAAATTATTTTTGACGAAAAAATGCAGCAATTTATGCTGTGGACGGCAAATATTCACTCAATATTCAGTAAATTCTGAGAGAGAAGGCATTTCTTAAATCATGGCTGACAGTATTTTTAGCACGGTATTTTTTCGGCGTTTGCCTCTTTCTCCCCTGGCCCAAAAACTCTTGGCAATGGTTGGCATTGGTACGTTCCTGGCAAGCTGTGCACCCAGTCGCGCCATCCAATGTCAGCGGCTAAGCGAAATTGCCCGAACCGTGCAAGAGACAGCCCAGCCAGCGGTGTCAGGACGGACCCAAGCGATCGCCCGGGCGGCAACGGGGTTCACAACAGCCATTGATCAGCTCAATCAGCTTGGGGACTTGGACGAAGATTTAACGGTAGTGCAGGTGGCGCTGCGGAATATTTATGGCAACTCCGGAGAGGCCACCAATGAGTTTTTGACGGCGCTGGAGGCTCGCGATCGCGCCCAGGCGGAAACAGCGGTGAAACGACTGGAAGCATTGGCAACCCAGGAGAAGGATGTGCTGGAGCAATTAAACCGTCGCTGCTACCCCGAAGCTGCCGACACTGGAGCTGGCGCGAGCCCTGAACCCGCTACGACCAACTCCCCCTAGCACGGTACAATTCATCTGGTTTTGAAATATTTAGACGCTTATGTTTAGTGATGTAGCAGTTGGGAAAGCCTCCCACCAGTGACTTAGTTCAAAATTTGTATTTAGCAATCAATTTTTATTGATCTATTGCAGCAGCCGGGAGACAGTTTTATGGTGCTTCAAAAATATGTTCCGCTGGTGGCTCGTATCGCGATCGCAGTCATTTTCCTCAACAGCGGCATTGGCAAAATCTCTAATTTCGCCGGTACCCAACAGGCGATCGCAGGAGCCGGACTGCCCATCGCACCGGTTGTGACGGTATTCACCATCGCCTTTCTGCTGTTGGGAAGCATCTCATTGATTTTGGGATACAAGGTGCGTATCGGAGCAGGCTTGCTGATTGCCTTCTTAGTGCCTGCCACTTTGGTTTTCCACAATCCCATCGTTGATGCAGCGGAAATGACCCAGTTTCTAAAAAATCTGGCTATTATCGGCGGCTTGTTAATGGTGTTCGCATACAAATCAGGACCCATAAGCTTAGACAGGTCCGCTTAAAAAGCTGCCTCCGTTTCGAAATCAGCGTTTCAAACTCAGCGTTTCGAAATCAACGTTCCAAACTCAACGTTTCAAATTCGACAACTTTACCCGACCCCAAGGAGGATGGACCCCTGGCTACCCGAGTAATTATCATTCGTCACGGTCAAAGCAATTTCAATACCCGTCGAATTATCCAGGGGCGGTGCGATGAGTCTGTTCTGACCGATTTGGGGCAACAGCAGGCAGCGCGAGCAGGGCAGGCACTTGAGGGCTTATCCCTGGCGGCGATTTATTGCAGTCCCCTGCAACGGGCGAAGCAAACGGCAGACATCGTCGCCAGCAAATTGGAAGGAGCGCCAGCACCCACCACCAGCGACCTGCTGCGGGAGGTGAATTTGCCCCTGTGGGAAAAGATGTCGGTGTCGGAGGTGCAGGACAAGTTTCCCGAGTCCTATCAGATTTGGAAGCGCCAGCCCGAGAAGTTTTCTATGGCGTTGCCGGAGGGAGAATATTTCCCGGTGCTGGATTTGCGGGAGCAGGCTAAAGCATTCTGGGAGGCCACCCTGGCGAAACATGCCGGCGAAACGATCGCGATCGTGGGGCACAACGGCATTAATCGCTGCCTGATTTCCACGGCGCTGGGCATTGAAGCCGCTCGCTACCAGTCACTGCTGCAAAACAACTGCGCCATCAGCGTGCTGAATTTTAAGGGCGGCTACCAGGATCAGGTGCAGCTTGAGTCAATGAATTTGACAGCTCACCTGGCAGGATTAGAGGGGGCAACGCCAATTCCAGAAATGAAGGCGGGCGATGCTGGTCCTCAGCTGGTGTTGGTTCGTCACGGAGAAACGGAATGGAATCGTAAGGGGCAGTTCCAAGGGCAAATCGATATTCCGCTTAATGAAAACGGTTTGGCGCAGGCGGCGAAAGCAGGTGCATTCCTGAAGGATGTGAAGCTGGATATGGCGTTTAGTAGTTCCATGTCCCGCCCTAAAGCAACGGCAGAGGCCATCCTCAAAGAACATCCGCCGATGGAATTGACCCTGCTGGATGGCATGAAGGAAATTAGCCATGGGCTATGGGAAGGAAAGTTTGAGGCGGAAATCGAAGAGGGCTATCCGGGTTTGCTAGAACAGTGGCAGACCAAACCGGAGACAGTGCAAATGCCTGATGGTGAAAATCTTCAGGATGTGTGGGACCGGGTGGATGTGACCTGGCGGCAAATTGTGGACAGCGTGGCGACCCAACAGAAGGCGGAGGGGCGATCGCTGCGGGGATTGGTGGCAGCCCACGATGCGGTGAATAAGGCGCTGTTGTGTCAGGTGACGGGATTGGGACCGGAAAATTTCTGGAACTTTAAGCAAGGAAACGGCGGCGTCAGCGTTATTTCCTATCCCTACGGTGTCGACGGGCTGCCCATGCTCCAAACCATGAATATTACCCACCACCTATCTGGCGAAATTCTGGATAAAACCGCCGCGGGTGCTCTGTAGAAAATCAAGTCTCCGCAATCATTTCCGCCGCAATTTGAAAAATAGCGAGGATTGAACTGACTTTGACTCAAGATGCCCTAATTGAAAATGTGCGGGTGCTGGATCCCGTTGCCCACAGCGATCGCCAAGCCACAGTGTGGATTGCCAGCGGTAGGGTTGAAGCGATTGACCCTGCCCCCTCCGAGGTACCCGGTACGACTGAAGTGATTGACGGACAAGGGTGCATTCTAGGACCGGCGTTGGTGGACTTGTACAGCACTCTCAGCGATCCGGGTTACGAGTCACGGGAAACCCTGACAGAATTTTTGGACGCAGCGACGGCGGGCGGTTTTGGGCATGTGGCGGTGCTGCCACACACGGAACCGGCGATCGCCACCCCCGCCCAAATTTACGACCTCCACAAGCGCGTTCAAACATTACAACGCACCAATCCCCACCTGGCTAAATGTGTACCCTGGGGCAGCGCCACCGTGGATCGAGCAGGCAAACAATTTACGGAGCTAGGGGAATTACGCCCCGCTGGAGCCGTGGGCTTTACCGATGCTCAACCCGCCACTGATCTGGTGCTGTGTCGTCGCCTGTTGGAATACGCGGCTCCACTGAACTGTGCGATCGCCCTATGGGCATGGAATCCAACGCTGGCAGGGGGCGGTCATCTCTTTGAAGGTGCCGAAACCCTGCGAGCCGGGCTGATCAAAATTCCCGTTGCCGCTGAAGCTGCTGCCGTTGCCGGCGTTTTGGAGTTGAGCGATGCCCACACTGCCCCGCTGCATTTAATGAGAATCGGGAGCGATCGCGCTATCCAGCTCATTCGCCAAGGCAAAACTCGCGATGCCACCCTGACCGCCAGCACCACTTGGCTATCCCTCGTTGCCCACAGCGGGCATATTACCGGAGAAACAAATTTGGTAGGTAGCGACGCCCCCGCCGCTCCGTATGATCCCAACTTCCACTGCTATCCACCCCTGCCCCTGCCCCACCAGCGCGATGGGCTGATCCAAGGGCTAAAGGACGGGACACTGGATGCGATCGCCATCGACCATCATGCCTACACCTACGAAGAAAAGACTGTGGCTTTCGGTGAAGCGCCCGTCGGAACCTTAGGCTATGCCCTAGCCCTACCGTTGCTATGGCAAGGGCTGGTGGAAACGGGAGAGTTGGCGGCACTGGATTTGTGGCGGGTGTTAAGTGCAGGACCGGCTGGAATTTTGGGGATGGAGCTGGCGGCGATCGCCCCCGGCAATCCCGCAGACCTAATTTTGTTCAATCCTGCTGAAACCTGGACCGTCACCGCTGACACTCTGAAAACTCGGGCGGCAAATACTCCCTGGCTTAACCGCACTATCCCTGGCACCATAGTCAGACAGTGGCGATCGCCCCAGCCACAGTCCTAGATCAATTTCCCATCCCCCATGCCGATTCCTCCTTACATTGCCCCCTGGTACCTCCGCAACGGCATGGCGATGACCGCCTATATCGCTTTGCAAGCCGGCAAAACCTGGGATTCTACCACGTCGCTCCCTGCCCCGCCCTACCAAGAGCACACCTTTCAAGGCGCAGATGGCGTTCCTATTTACGGGCAAATCTCCATTCCCCCCAATCCTAAGGGCACCATCGTTGGCACCTACGGCATCGTCGGGGACCTGGATAACCAATGGTTTTTGAAACTTTTGCGACGTAAAGCCTATGCCCAAGGCTATGCGGTGGTGCTATTCGACTGGCGCGCCCACGGCAAAACGGGGCAAATGTCCTCCACGCTCACATCCGACGGCTTAAACGAGGGCAAAGACTTTATCCATATCGCCGCCCAGTCTCAGCCCCTAGGCTGTCCCGCGCCATTATTTTTCACCGCCTACTCCCTCGGCGGACAGCTTGCCCTTTGGGGAATTAATTACCTTGCTAGCTTTGATCAGTGGGCAACTGGCGAACTGCGTAGGTTTGACCCGAGAGATGTTGCTGGAGCCAGCGTGATTTGCCCCAATTTAGATTCGACGCGATCGCTCCGCTATCTGGTGAGCAAGCCATTGGGTCGATACGTAGAACAGCGCATCACCAGCGGACTGCGCGAATTAAGCCGCGAGCTACAAGCCACCCACCCCGGCACCATCAGCGATGAAGCCCTAGAGCGAGCCGACAGCATTTGGAATTTCGATAATGAGCTGGTGATTCCCCGCCTAGGGTTTGAAACGGTAGAAGACTATTACGAAGCCAGCAAGCCCCTACCGTTTTTGCCACACCTAACTCGTTCTACGTTAATTATTTATGCTGCCGATGATCCGCTCTTCTCGCCGGACGTAATTTCTGACTTACGCAACGCCTGCGCCCCCAATTCCAATATCGATTTGCTAATCACGGAACACGGCGGACACGTGGGACATATGAGCAGCACCCAGGGCCAGACGTTAGCTCAAGATCCTGATCCCTGGTGGTCCTGGAACCGCACCTTGGACTGGTTCGATAAAAAATGCGCCGCTTCTAAACCGTCCCTAGCCCAGGCCGCATCCTAGGGGCTGTCGCCATTTAAACCTCAAAGCCAGTAACTACAAGGTTTTCATGCTAATTCTCCGAATCAAAGAGGCATTGACTGCCCATTGAAACTGGATTTCAAAGGTGATTAATGTCGCTTGAATTAAGCGAATTGGTGTCAGCCCTTAATATGCTTTGTTTTGAAAGGGCGTTGACTCCCCACTGTGTAAGGCTTCTGGCACTTAATTGATGAAATGCCCTAGTCTTCCCATTCGTCCCGGTGTAGGTCCTGGTTATTGTTAAAGGCTCCATTGTCCCAGCTGCCGGAACGATCACTGGCGTCGTCGTTGGGGGAATAGCGATGGGGAAACATTGTCACCATCAATTTCTCTAGCTGTACTTTGCCATAAACAATTCCCTGGGGCATAGGACGTGCCATGGTGCCACCGTTCTCCCTCGGTGACGACATTGACTGATGATTAGATTGCGAATTGCCAGGCGATGAAGCGGAGCCCGACGCGGTAAAAGTTTCTGACGATGAGGCTGTGTAGTTCCAGGATTTGGAGGCGTCGTCCAAACTGGTGGCTTGAGAAACGGTGGAAGTTTGGGAATAGCTAGAGCTGGTGGTGCTGCTAGGACTTGGACCGGAATCGTAGGGAACGCCGATAAGGCTACCGGGGGCGATCGCCTGCCCCATATTCACCACTGCGTTCATCACCGTGGTCTGAGCACCTACACAGGCGCGATCACCCACTGTCACCCGACCCACCAGCAACACCGCCGCCCCCACATTCACCCCAGCGCCCACTTCTATTGCGCCGTTATAGGCATGAATCACCGTTCCCATGCCCACCACCGCGCCGGGGCCAATACGAATTCGACAGCCCGGCTCCGCCTGGAGCAGTACCCCAGGAGCCACCACCGCTGTAGAATCCACCACCACTTCCCCCGCGATCCAAGAATCGCGATCGCTAATGGGGTGAAGGGGCAGCAAACTCATGGGTGAAATCTAAATCTTTTTTCGGCGCATCGCGGTGCACCCTACGGTTCAGGGAATTACATTTAGCAAATTCCTAAGGGCCCACTTAGGATAAATCAACAATTGCCCCAGCGACCGAACACCGAGGCAATCGAAATATGGCGTAAGAGAACGTTAACGGAGCCAATTAATCGTTAACGGGTCTTATTAATTTATGGGCGCTTACGGACGCTGCACAATTTCCTCATAAACCCGGCGCTTGTTTTGAGTATCAATACCAATTACCCGCACATATTCGCCGCTATGGTCCACCAAACAAGACTCCAGCTCAGAAATCACCTGGGAATTACTGCGTGCTTCAATAGGCTTGCAGCTATACCAAGCATTGGCTTGGAACCGGCGACGGTCCACGTGTTCCGTACCAATTTTGTAACCTTGGGAAAGCAACTGCTGCACCTGGTTCACCACATCGGAAGACAACTTACTCGCGCCGCCGCCATAGGAACTGGAACCGTTGCTGCTGTAGCCACTGCCGTTGCTGGATGAAGCACCATAGGACGGGGCAGGCTCTGCCGCAGGGCGAGGCTGAGCTTTCTGACCGCCGGGACGCTGGGCGATCGCCTCAAACACCCGACGCTTCGCCTTAGGATCCACCCCCAAAATGCGCACGTAATCATTAGGATGGTCCGCCATGCAAGACTGCACCTGATTAATCGCCTGGGATTCGCTCGTGGCACTAACGCCGCTACAGGACGTCCAAGCACTCACCTTAAATCGGCGAGCATCGGTGAACTCAGCAGTAATCTTGCAGCCACTGGCCAAAGCGCTGCGAATTTGTCCCAGCACTTCGCCGCTTAAACCAGCCGCCGTGGGCACCACCCCGCTGGTCCAAGTGGCATTAGAGCCGGCGCTGCCCTTGCCGCTGCCATTGCTGACAGGACCATCGGGGCGCTGCACAATCTGCTCAAACACCCGGCGCTTATTCACCGTGTCAACGCCCAACACCCGCACATAATTGCCTTGGTTGTCCGCCATGCAACTTTCCAACGCCCCCATCACCTGGCTAACGCTAGGGTTGTTGGTAAAGGAGCCGCAGCTCGTCCAGGCGCTCACCTGGAATCGGCGGCGACTGGTGAACTCGAGGGAAATACCGTAGCCCTGAGACACTAGCTGCTGAATTTGCTGGGCAATGTCCCCATCGACGCGCCCGGGAGACTGGCTGGCGGATCCGTTTCGATAGCTGCCGTTGCCGTTGTGGGAGGGGGTGAAGCTAGTGCTGGTGCTGCCCACGCCGGGTTGATCGCCCGGTCGCTGCACAATATCTTCGAACACTCGCTTTTTATTGGTCGTATCTACCCCAATTAGCCGCACATAATTGCCGCCATTGTCAGACAGGCACGACTCCAGCGCCGACAGCACCTCCCCTTCATAGGAGGACTGGGGCATAGAACAGCTATTCCACGACGCCGTTTGAAAGCGACGCTTATCGGCTGATTCGGCGCTAACTTTGTAGCCCTGCGACAAAAGCTGACGAACCTGTTGAACTAGCGCTGGGCTAAGAGACGTGCTCACCACGGACCCCCTGGACTTAGAAACTTGATTTTGACTGGTTGGACTGGAAGACGAACTGAAATGGGAACGGGACTCACGGGTTCCGCCAGGAGCACCCGAATTGGACTGGGATAGCTGATTAAACCCTTGGTCGCTGCCCACAAGCTGACTGACAAACTCGCGATCACGGGGGCGCACCGTAGGCAACGCATCGGCCGCCTCCTGAGTTAGCACCACCGAACCTGACGGCACAAAACGCCCTGGAGGGACTTCCACATCTTGGACGAGGGCGTGCATCATGACAATACAACCATTGCCAAGGCGGGCATTAAAAATTGTTGAGCGGAAACCAATGAAGCACTCAGCACCGATGTAGGCAGGACCGTGCACCAAAGCCAGATGGCTAATAACACTGCGATCGCCAACCCAAACGGCATAGTCGCGATCATCGTCCCCCAAAACCCGTCCGTGACCTAAACCGTGAATCACAGCCCCGTCATTGACGCGAGTTTGTTGCCCCAAATGAAATGGCGTATCTGCTTCAGCACGAAGGGACGTACCGGGACCTAAAACAGCCCCCTTCCCCACAGTGACTGGCCCTACCACATTGGAAAAGCGGTGAACCGACGCTGACGGATGAATACTGGGCTCCCCCCTCACGGAAGAAGCGGCACTAGAGTGTGAAACCTGCATCGTGACTCCCTCCTAAGATTCAGGTAACAGCGATCGCTCTTCCTGGTTCTTGTCGTACAGACGCATTTTTTCAACGCTGACTGTGTCGATAATCGCCACCACGGCGGCATCAATGGGACGCCCCTCACCACCATCCACACATCGAGCTGCACTGCCTCGGCTGACCAGCACCCATTCTTCCACACCAGCACCAACACCGTCTCCTGCCACTTCATAACGGTCCGTTAACTGCCCAGAATCATCAACTAACTGAACCAACAGCAGTTTCAAGCCCCTTAATCGGGGCTCCTTCTGAGTGCTAACAACGGTGCCGCGTACTTGGGCAATCTGCATAAAAAACAGTGCATCAGTGGACCACTGAGCGCCGATAACGTGTATTCAGGGATTAAAACTAGACGATAGAAACTAATTGAGTCCATCATCGACCAAAGGTTACCCATTCAGTCTGGACTCAAATAATCGTTTACTCAAACCAAAAATCTTAATGAAAGTCCCTAAGTTCTCCACAATGAGAAACACCAGACTAAGCAATTTGCCTGTCCAGTAATCACATCTCATCCATTAGATCACCCGCTACCGCAAGCACCTTCGTAACAGCCTCGAAAAACTGACGTCTTTCTCAAGACATCCCAAGGATTGGCTTGGGGCAGTATCCAATGCGGTGGCTGGTTATTTTTAGCTAGCTACGCACTAGTTTTGTTGCTCGGCTGGCAACATGCAACGATATACCAGCCAAGCTAGAGAAGTTTTTCAGTGCTGAAGCACCTCCAAAATTCGCAAATTATTTTGCAAATTACTCGGAGAACTGCTGCACCGCCTCGGTGTAGCGAATCGGCAACACGTACTCTAAATTCTCGTGGGGGCGGGCAATGATGTGGGTGGACACGACCTCGCCACCATCAACACGGCGCACAGACTCTTTACCCGCTGCAACGGAAGCCTGAACCTCAGATACGTCGCCACGGACGATTACGGTAACGCGGGCACTACCAATTTTCTCGTAGCCCACTAGGGTTACGCGGGCAGCCTTCACCATGGCATCAGCCGCTTCTACAACTGCGGGAAAGCCGCGGGTTTCAATCATTCCAACTGCGATGGGCATTTTCGTCGAGCTCCTCTGGGTCTAAAGGACGATTTTGCTTGTTTCTTCTTTCTTGGACTCGGATCACCACTGCTGCGATCCCCGGTCCGCCGAGATACGGTCCCCGAAGGGACAATCAGTAATCTTGGCTACTAATTCTCTCATTATTTGAGAACATCGACTGACACAAGTTCGTCAGAGACTCAGGATAACGGCACAGCCAGCCATCATTCTTCCTTGCTAAAGCTTTTCACCATAATCGGAGCCACAGGCGCCGTTGGTGTTTCAGTGCGACAAATCAGTCAAGATTTGTTCATAAGTTTATCGAATGGGGGGACGCTGCTAGTTTTTGAAATTTAATCCGAGTGATAACGGTCAACTAATCGGTTCCTGAGCAACGGCGATCGCCCCAAACGCCACCCGTCTCCGTTCTTTACTACCCCATCAAAATTACGTTGTCCAGCACGTGGATAATTCCATTTTCGGCTTCAATATCCGCCGCTAATACTGTGGCGTTTTTAACTTCAAAGGTGTTGTTCAAGCCGGTGCGCACGGGAATGGGAGCCCCCTCAATGGAATCAATTTGCCCCATTTCCAGCAGCTCCGCCTGGGTATATTTCCCCGCCACCACATGGAAGGTCAGAATCCGGGCAAGCTGGGGCGGGTTCTGCACCAAGGTTTGCACCGTACCGGGGGGCAGCTTGGCAAAGGCATCGTCGTTGGGGGCGAAAACGGTGAAAGGACCAGGGGTCTGTAGTGTTTCCACCAGCCCTGCCGCTTGAACCGCCGCCACCAAGGTGGAAAATCCCTCAGTATTTACAGCAATATCAACAATGGTCGCCATAGTTTAAAGACGCAAATCAGAGAAGCAAAAGAAGAGAAACGGTAGGGTGCGTCATAACGCACTGCAGCATTGGTGGATCCAGTTCAGATCGCCCTAGAAACGTTAACGGTAATCCTGACTTTGGATATCTCGCAATCGCGCTTCGGGGCGTAGGAATCGATCCATTTGCGCCTCAAAGAATTGGCGGTTAGCGAGGCGATGTTCCGGGTTGGGGTCATCCAAGGGATACAGCAAGGCGGTGCGTAGGGCTTGGATGACCGCGGAGGTGACGTTGTACATGGACCGTTGGAAGGTAATGCCCAATTGGATCAGTACGTCGTCATCCCCTCGGCAATAGTCGTCGTAATAGTCCCGCAGATAGTCCGGCAGGAAGTGCATCATGTCCTGCATCAGCAAGGTGGGGGGGATGCCGGCGCTGCCCACGGGGAAGACGTCGGCGTAGAGGATGCCATAGTGGAAATCTTTTTGGTCGCCGGGAACTTCGTGGGCTTGGGCGTTGTAGGATTTGGTTCCTCGGAAGGGGGCGGTGCGGTAGAACACTGCTTCTACGTACGGAAGCGCCGCCTCATAAAGCCAGGTGAAGGCTTTGGATTTAGGCACTAGCTCGAAGCATTCGTCCCCCACATACACATGGTGATAAATGGGGCGACCAGCGACGGCGAAGATGCCATTGACGAGGAAATCCATGGCGTCGGGTACGCCTTTAAAGCCGCCCTCGTCGTAAATGTCCGACATTTCGAAGAACACCGGTGCCATCACTTCCCAAAACAGCCCCAGGTTGGAGTAATAGGATAGGTCCCGGCATTTTTCGTAGAACAGATCAGGGAAGTGTTTGTGCAGGGTGAGCATCAGGGGATTGCCTTTGAAGTAGGCGGCGATCGCCTGATCGCAGTTGGCTTTATATTCGTCCGTGTACAGGTAATCGTTAAAGCGTCCGCCCATGCCTTGGTGCCACAGCATTGCCTGTTTGCACGCTTCGGCGAATTCCATATTTACGCGATCGTGCCAGAGATGGTGGAAGATTTTCGGCAGCTTTTTCCCTAGCTCCCCCTTTTCCATAAATTCCAACAGCTCGGGATGGGCTTCCGCTTCCCCCCGCCAAATGCGCAGATCGGCGGTGTCTCCGGCGTAGTGGTTCGGCAGATCTAGGTAGGACTGGGGCAGAAAATATTTAAACGCAGGCAGGGGATCCAGAAAGACGCGCTCGGCAATATACAGCAGGTCCCGCCAGTAGAAGTCCATGGGCACGGCATATGCCTTGTAAATACCGATGATTTGCTTCAGATTTTCCGGCGTATCCGGCAGCATGGAGCCCCCTGCCTCTAGCCGATGAATAATGTCGGCGAAGGGGTGGGTAGACGGGGGAATAACGTTCTTGGTTGGGGTGGGTTCGGTGAGGGTGGCCATGGTGTGGTAACGGGGCAGTGGTCTCTAAACGGGCAATGGGTCGGAAAGGGCTATGGCAGGGGCGGTGCGGGGGGAAGGTCCGCTAGTTCCACCGACCCTGTCAAAGTGGGGGGCGTGGCGGGGAGGGCGGCGATCATATCGGTGGCGGTGGGTTCGCCCCAGCGCACCAGCCAGTTCGGTTGGATGCCTAGGAATAGCACCAGGGCTGCTAGGGCGATCGCCGGCAAATTCTCGCTAAAGGTCACCTTGGGGAAGTAGGCAATTTTATTGTCCAACTTGCCGAAGCAGGTGCGGTTTAACAGGATCACGAAGTACACCGACGTTAAACCACTACCCAATACACACAGAAGAGTTTGGATGCCGTACACGCGGTAGGACCCTTGGAATACTAGGAACTCAGTAATAAAGCCCACTAAGCCGGGGATGCCAGCGCTGGCCATGCCTCCCAGAACCAGCAGGGCGCTGACTAAGGGCAAACCGCGCACGGGGTTCATCAGTCCGTTCAGCACATCCAGTTCGCGGGTGCCCACTTTCGTTTCCACGATGCCTACCAAGTTGAACAGCAGGGCGAGGATTAAACCGTGGGAGACCATTTGGCTCACGGCTCCGGTTAATGCCAGGTCCGTCATTGCTGCGCCCCCCAGAAGCACGTAGCCCATGTGACCGATGGAGCTGTAGGCTACCATGCGCTTGATGTCCTTTTGGGCGATCGCCGTAATGGCTCCGTACAGCACGCTAACGGTGGCCCAAATAGCGAGGTAGGGGGACGCCAAGGCCCAGGCGTCAGGAAAGATCCCCAGGCAAAAGCGGAACAGTCCATAGGTGCCCAGTTTTGCCAGGACGCCGCCGAGCATAATGGCGACGGGGGTGGAGGCGGATACGTAGGTGTCGGGGAGCCAGGTGTGGAACGGCACCAGGGGCACTTTTATGGCGAAGGCGACCAGCAGTAGGACCATTAATCCCAGCTGCCATTGGAGGGGAAGGGATTGCCCCATCACGGCGCTGTAGGTGAAGTCGCTGGCGTTGCTGAACCACACGGTGCCCAGGAAACCCGCCAACATCAATGCGCCGGACAGGGCGGTGTAGATCAGGAATTTCATGGCGGAGTAGGACCGCTTGTCGTCGCCACCCCAAATGGCAATAAGGAGATACAGGGGCACCAGCTCGATTTCATAGAGCAGGAAGAACAGCAGAAGGTTTTGGGCTAGGAAGGCTCCAGCAATGCCACCGCTTACCAGTAGCAATAGCCCATAAAACAGGCGGGGGCGCTTGGTGTCCTGTGCCGTGCTGCCGATCGCCACTAGGGTCAGCAGGGCATTCAACCCCACCATCAACAGTGACAACCCGTCCATGCTGAGGTCGTAGTTCAGCCCCAAAGCGGTCAACCACGGCAGGAATTCATGGAACTGGAAACCGGCGTTCCCCAGATCAAATTGGGTAAATAGGTAAATGCTCCACAGCAGGGGAACGGTGGCAACGGCGATCGCGGCGGATTTTGCCTTTGCCCCGGTTAACGGCAGAAGGAAAATGGCGATCGCCCCGGCAATGGGTATCCAAATCAGTGCGCTAAGCATAGGTCACAGGAATTGATGCAGGGATGGAAAATAACGGAGAAGAAATTAGGAATTAAACAGGGATAGCAGGGTTTGCCAGTTGATATACAGGGCGATCGCAATGACGCCGATGGCAATGGTGAGCACATAAGTTTGGGCGCGACCGGTATTGCCATATTTCAGGGAACCGCCGCTAATTAACGACGCTAGTCCCACCACGTTCACCAAACCGTCAATTACATAGCGGTCGAGCCAGTCAGTGATTTGGGAAATTTTCCCCACCCCTGCCACCACCGTGTTGCGATACAGGGTGGGGGTGTAGAAGTCGTAGGCCAATAGATCCCGCAGGGGCTTTTGCACCAGTTCGCTGGGGGATTTGCCCCCTTCAGTGCAATACAGCCAAACGCCTAAACCGCCCCCCGCCATGGTGGTGCCGGTAATTAACAACGCCATGGTGAGGTTTAAATCTACCCAGGCAGGCAACAGCCCCAACGCGGACAAAATCATCGGCAGGTGTAAACACAGCCCCAAGCCAATAGTCATGGGCATTACCATCAACCAAATGGGCTCGGGCGCGCGACCGGTCATTTCTTTAAATTCCCCCGCAAAAATTAGCCCCAGCATCCGGGCGATCGCCAACGCCGCCAGCCCACTGGTAAGGGCCACCACCGCCACGGAGAAAATATTGCCCAGCTCCCATAATCCCGTGGTGAGCTTAAGTAACGACCAAAAACCGCCGAAGGGAGGCAGCGCCACAAAGGCAAGTCCCGCCCCAATTAACGAAAAACCAGTTACCGGGCGACGGCTCCACAGTCCCCCCATTTGGGTCAAATCCTGGGTCACCACGCTTAGAATAATTGACCCCGCCCCCATCATCAGCAGCGCCATAGCAAAGGCGTAGGTCATCACCAACAGCAGCGCCGCCTGGGGTTGATATCCCCCCACCGCCACGAAAACCAACCCCATGTAGGCACTGCTGAGATAAGACAGCACCCGTTTGATATCCGTTTGGGCGATCGCCACCAACGTGGCTCCAATGGCTGTTACCGCGCCAATCACTCCACAGGCAGCAGAAGCCGTGGGAGACAACGCCAACACCGGCTCCAGCTTTACCAACACCCAAGCGCCAACGGCCACCACCACCGCATTCCGCAAAATCGAACTGGGCAACGGCCCTTCCATGGCTTCATCGAGCCACAGGTGCAACGGGAACTGGGCGCACTTACTCATGGGACCCGCCACCAGCCCCAATCCCACCAAGGTCATCACCGTGGGATCCACATTGGCCGTTTGAGCCCACGCCGCTAGCTCTTGAAAATCCCAGGTACCCGCCAGGGGATAAATGGCCAACACCGCCATCAACAGCACCAAATCCCCCACCCGCTTCGTTAGAAATGCATCGCGAGCGCCGGTAACCACCAGGGATTGGTTGTACCAGAACCCCACCAGTAAATAGGTGCCCAGGGTAAGGATTTCCAGCAGAATGTAGGAGAAAAATAGGGAATCGCACAGCACCAGGGCGCACATCCCCGCTTCAAATAGGGCCATCAGGGCAAAAAATCGTCCCCAGCCCCAGTCCATTTCCATATAGCCCACCGCATAAATTTGCGCCAGGATGTTCAGCCCCGTGATCACCGCTGCCGCCCCCAGGGACAAGGTGGACAGTTCCGTGGGGATCACCAAATTTAAATCTGCCACCGACAGCCAAGGCAGTTCTAAATACAGGGGATCGCCCCCCCACACTGCCGTTAATCCCAACACACTGTGGGCAAAGGCCACCACCGTCATGGCGATCGCGATATACCCCGTCGGTCGAGGTCCCGTTTTAGTGGTAATCCCCGGAGCCCAGGGAATCGTAAGCAGTGCCCCTATTAAGGGATAGAGGGGAATAAGCCAGCCGGTGTGGAGAAAAAAATCAGTCATAAACAGGGCGGTCTGAAAATAACGAAAAAGGTGATGATTAAAAAATGAACAAAGTGATGCTCAGAAGCTAACGGATCAAGAACAGCAATTGGGTAATCCCAATTAATATTGGAAGTGTATCGAAAAATCCCTATGGAATGGGCAGGATATGCTCTAGGCAGGCTTTATGAAATACTGGGAAATCGATTTGCTTTACTTATGAGTTTCGGGTTACGCCAAAGGGCTCCCAAACTCCAAGGCACCTAAATGTAATCGGACACCGCCCAGAGAAAGGTCACCCACAAACAAATTTTTCGGCGGTTTTAGTGTTAAAAACCCTCCTAAGCGAGTGGAAATTTATTGCGTGTTCCAACGAAATATGTAGAAACCGTCGATGTTTCTCTGAAGTAGCCGTGTCCCTTGGAACAATGTGAGCGCGACCAAAGGAGATTGCTCGAAAGCGCCACTGCTCTGGGGGCTGCCCACATTCCAGTGTTTTTCAAAATGGATAATTTTTCGACGGTTGCCGATTTTACCTTGGTCGGTTTCGATACGGTGCTGCTCAATACGGTGTGGCTAGCTCCTTGTTATTGTCTGTTTGGCTCCATCGCCACCTTGCCCTGGTCCACGGCGATGACCCGAGGGCAGGGTCCGCGTTTACCTGCTTACTTAAATTTGTTGGCTACGGCGATCGCCTGTATTCACGGCGGAATTGCCTTCTTCGCCACCTACAGCCACGAAGTGCGGTATATCGATTGGCCGTGGCTGCGGGTGGGTGATTTGGTTTTGGACTTTAGCTTAGAAATTTCTCCCGTCAGTGTGGGGGCAATGGAGCTGATTGCCCTGCTGGTATTTTTGGCTCAGCTTTATGCCCTGGGATATTTGGAAAAAGATTGGGGCATGGGGCGCTTTTTCGGGCTGATGGGATTTTTTGGCTTTGCCATGACCGGCTTGGTGCTAAGCGATTCTTTGCTGCTCAGCTACGCCCTGTTGGAAATGCTCACCCTGTCCACTTACTTAATTGTGGGCTTTTGGTATTCTCAGCCCCTGGCTCCTAAGGCGGCGCGGGATGCGTTTTGGACCAAGCGGGTGGGGGATATTTTAATGCTGATGGGCATTATTGCCGTGTCGTCGTTGGCGGGCACCCTGAATTTTGTGGAGCTGGAGGCGTGGGCGGCAACCAATCCTTTGCCAGCTTGGCAGGCGACTTTGCTGGGATTGGCGCTGCTGTCGGGACCTTTGGGTAAGTGCGCCCAGTTCCCGCTGCACCTGTGGCTCGATGAGGCCATGGAGGGTCCCAACCCGGCGTCTATTATGCGGAATTCGGTGGTGGTGGGCTGTGGGGCTTATGTGCTGGTAAAGATGATGCCGGTGATTGCCCTGTCCCAAACGGCGCTGGATATGGCGATCGCCTTGGGCACGATTACGGCAATCTGCGCTTCATTGGTGGCGATCGCCCAGGTGGATATTAAGCGAGCCATGTCCCACAGCACCAGCGCTTACCTGGGTTTGGTGTTTGTGGCGGTGGGCTTTCAGCAGCACGATATTGCGTTGTTGCTGTTACTCACCCATGGCATTGCCAAAGCCAGCATCTTTATCAGCTTCGGCTCGGTGATTTTGACCACCAATAACCAAGACCTGCGGGAAATGGGCGGGCTGGCGCGGTCCATGCCAGCCACCACTTTTGCCTATGTCAGCGGTGCCTTGGGCTTGGTGGGCGTGTTGCCGTTTGGCACCTTTTGGGTAATGTACCGATGGATTTGTGAGCCGGGGCTGCCGCTATGGACCGTGGGGCTAGCTTTGGTGATCAACGGCTTATCAGCCATTAATGTGGTGCGGGTTTATGGGCTGGTGTTTGCTGGCGATCGCACCTTAAAAACCCGCCGGGCTCCCGAAATGCCTTGGCCCATGGCGGTGCCCATGGTGTCCCTGGGAATTTTAAATTTGCTGGTGCCATTAATGATGGAACAGTGGCAATTGGCTTTAAGTTCCACCTTGATCAGCGCTGGCTCCCAAGCCCTGTCGGAGCTGTATTTGGGAATGATGATGGTGTCCGGAGTGGCGGGGGCAACGATCGCCGGCAGCTTGTATTTCCGCAAAAATCGCCGCCCAGTGACGCTGCCATCACAAGCGCTACAAAACCTGCTGTCCTACGACTTCTACATCGACAAAATCTACGAGGTCACCATCGCCGCCACGGTGGGGTTGTTTTCCCAACTGATCGCCTGGGTGGACCGCTTTGTGGTGGACGGTGCGGTGAACCTGGTGGGATTGGCTACCTTGATGGGCGGCGAAGGATTGAAATACAGCACCAACGGGCGATCGCAAGCTTACGTGTTGGTATTGCTTATTGGCATCGGAGCGATGGTGCTTCTGGCTAGCCTGTCTTCCTTGGGATTTTGACGGGGGTTGGCTCGGTTTGTGTCTAGGGCGTGTCATCAATCGAGTTTGTTTTCTGCATTTGTCTGTTTGCGTTTACCTGTGTTGACCGGATCCCATTAAGCCACCGTAAGTGACGATGATTTTAAGTTTAATTGTTTGGATTCCGATCATTGGGGCGCTGATTATTAGCACCTGCCCCGGTGAAATTACGCCCAATCAGGCACGGCAGGGCGCGATCTCCACATTCTGGGGTTTAGTGGTGGTGACGGTGGTGGCGATTGCCCAGTACGACCCTACCCAAGCGGGCTGGCAGCTAGTGGAGTCAGTGGATTGGATTCCCGGTTTGGGTCTGGGATATCGTCTGGGGGTGGACGGTCTATCGTTTCCCCTGCTGGTGCTCAACACCCTGCTAGTGGGGGTGGCAATTTACTGCACCAAGCGGGAAACTCCGCGCCATCGCTTTTACTACACGATGATTTTGCTGCTTACTTCTGGGGTGGCCGGTGCCTTTGTGGCGAAGGATCTACTGCTATTTTTCCTGTTTTACGAACTGGAGCTTATCCCCCTGTATTTCCTGATTGCTATTTGGGGAGGCGATCGCCGAGGGTACGCCGCCACGAAGTTTCTGATTTATACGGCATTGTCTGGCATTCTGATCCTCGCCGCATTTTTAGGTTTAGCCGCCAGCACCGGATTCGCCAGTTTTTCCTACGATGTGCTCCAGGACTTTACCGCTGGGCAAGGGGGTGGGGCGATCGCCGCCAGCAGCCAACTCATCTTGTTGGTGTTAATTCTCATTGGCTTTGGCATCAAAACCCCGCTGGTGCCCCTACATACCTGGCTTCCCGATGCCCACGTGCAGGCGTCCACCCCCATTTCCGTGTTGCTGGCGGGGGTGTTGCTAAAGCTGGGCACCTACGGCTTACTGCGATTTGGCTTACAGCTATTTCCGGCGGCATGGCATGAAATTGCGCCGATTTTGGCCTTGTGGGCAACCATCAGCGTGCTGTACGGATCCTTCGCCGCCATTTCCCAGGGAATCGCCCTGGGGGATATGAAAAAAATGGTGGCCTACAGCTCCGTAGGTCATATGGGCTTTATCCTGCTCGCCGCCGCCGCTGCCACTCCCGAAAGTCTGATGGGAGCGGAATATCAAATGGTGGCCCACGGTTTAATTTCCGGGCTGCTGTTCCTGCTGGTGGGCATTATTTATAAAAAAACCGGCACCCGCGAACTGTCAGTGCTGGGGGGGCTATTCAACCCAGAACGGGGGCTACCGCTCATTGGCATTTTGATGATTATGGGGGTGATGGCCAGCAGCGGCATTCCGGGCATGGCTGGCTTTGTGGCTGAATTTCTGATTTTCCAAGGCAGCTTTTCCGTGTTTCCCGTTTACACCCTCGCCTCCATGTTGGGCACGGGCTTAACGGCGGTGTATTTCCTGATTCTGATTAATCGCACTTTCCTGGGACGCCTTGGGGGACGCACTTCGAATTTACCTGCCGTCACCTGGTCCGAACGCACCCCGGCGATCGCCCTAGCCGTCCCCATTGTTCTCTTCGGCTTAATTCCCCAATGGCTGGTGCTGTGGAGTGACTCGTCCACTGGGGCGATCGCCACCCTGCTCCAAACAGTCAACTAACCCACCCTCCTATGTCCAACGGAGCATTTCCCCCCGTCCAAACCCGCCGCTTATCATCGTAGAAAGCAATGGTTACTCAAAACGTTGTGCAAAACCTAAACCCTAGTCCGACGCTGCCCTTATCGGATGTGATTGACAATCTATTTAACGGCGACGCGCTGCTAAAACATACGCCCACCCACGTGATGGAAGTGGTGGGGATTCTTGATAGCTACGGCGTAGTTTTAGATGCCTATTCCAATAACTTGAACTTTATTGCGGAAAATACGTTTTTAGATTTCTTTCCCTTCTTCAAATATTTCAACGGTGACGTTTCTCGCGATAAATTACTGCGCCATCTGCAACACAACCGCATCAATTACGAATACGCTGAATATTGCATGAAAGGAATGCTTTGGCACGGTGGAGGTGGATTGGATACTTATTTAGATAGTGATGAATTTGAAGCCAATGCTCGGGAGGCAATCAAAGCCAAAAAAGTAGGCAATCCCCTTTTGAAATTCGTTGACGGGCTATTTCCAGACTTTGCCTTAGAACAGGTGCGACAGCTGGCTTACTACAGCGGTTTGGGTCAGTTTTGGCGAGTTATGAGCGATATTTTTATATCGTTGGCGGATGAATATAATCAGGGCAATATCAAAGTTATTCCCGACGTGGTGACCCATATTTTAAATGGGCTGGTGGCTGATGCGGCTCGACCTATTACCTATAGCGTCAATATCGGCGGAAAGACCTATGACCTAATGCCAGAGTCAGCGGAATTGACATTTTTAATGGATACTGGCGTGCCCTATGTGGAGGCAATTTTCTTCCGGGGAGCGCCCTTCCCTGGCACCGTTTCCTACAACGCCCAAGCGAAGCAAATTGATTCCCAACCCTCTACGTTTACTTACGGTGCCCTTTACGCTGACCCGCTGCCTATTGGGTCTGCGGGAATTCCGCCCACCTTGTTAATGGAAGATATGCGGCGTTATTTGCCCGATTATTTGTTGAAGCATTATCAAGAAGAAGGGCGAAAAGAAGGCGATATTCTAATTAAGTGCTGCCAAAGTTTTCAAAAGTCCATGTTTTGCGTCACCACGGCTGCTATTCAGGGGTTGGCTCCCCATCCGTTGGATTCTACGGATCCGGCGGAGCGGGCGGCAAATGAAGAATATTTGGCGGGCTGGATGGAGCGGCTATCCACGTCGCAGATTCGGGTCGCCAATGGCTAGGGCGTTGGCGAGGGCAGTGCGGTCAAAGGGCGATCGCCCAGCATCGTAAATTTTTCCCGACGGCGATCGCCCCATCCGAAAATCCACCCCGTCCAGAGTCGCCTGGCCCAAATTGGCGTTGGTGAAATCGCAGCCCAGGGCAAAGGCGTGGGATAAATTGGCGCGGGTTAAGTTAGCGTCTTGGAGATTGGTGTTGGTGAGGAGCGATCGCCCCAAATCCGCTCCCGACAAATCCGCCCCCTGCAAATCAACGCCACCCAAATCCAAATGACTTAAATCCGCAGCAATTAAATCAGCGCCGCTCCCTAACCCAACACAGCCCGCCTTTTTTAGATTAAATTCGGCGGGAAACTCGGTTTCATCGTCGTAAACACAGCCCGTTAGCTGGGCATCGGACAGGTTGGCATGGCGCAGGTTGGTACCACGCAGGTCGGCGCGGAGGGCGATCGCCTGGGTTAAATTAGCGTTGCGTAAATCCAGATAGCGCAAATCAGCTCGGCTAAGGGTCAAGCCAGACCATTGAGCATTGGGCTGAGTGGCTTGAATGCCCAAATCGACAAAGGTTAAACCGGCGGGCAGTTGGGTGGAGCGATCGCCACGGCTTTGGTGCCAGCACACTCCGGCAATATCTGCCCCGCGAAAATCCGTTCCGCGCACATCGGTTTGGGATAGGTCTGCCCCTCGCAAATCTGCGCCCTGAAGGTGGAGCGATCGCAAATCGCCCCCCCGCCAATAAACCCCGCGTAAATCTCCCCCCGTCAAGTTGGCATTACAAAATCGAGCGCGAGCTAAATAGGCCGATGCCCAGTTGGATCGAGGGGCGTGGCAGTAGCTGAAATCCGCCGCCGCAAAATTTACGCCGCTTAGTTGCCGTTCAGTTAAATTCAAGCGCCGAAAATACCACTCGCCCCGGTGCGATCGCTCCAGTACAGCATCCATGGGCAGGGCATCGTCGTAGCCCAGGTCCAGGAAAATTTGCTGGTGATGGCGATCGCGCCGAAGTCGGTCCATGTTCCCAGAGATTCAAGCTCTAGTTACGTCAAAAGTCATTTAAGACAGCAGCAGTGAAATAATCATGCCGTAAAACTAGGCTGTGAAGTCAAGATTTAAATTAAATCAACGCCCGTGAAAAAGCCGGAGCGCCCTTCTGCGGCGCCAAACTTAAAGTAATGTTCGCCGGCGCTGGCAAATTCCCCTGAACGCACCGCACTTAGCACATCTGGATTATTAGACAGATAAATCAAAGGCTCAAAAAAGCCATCAAATTCCCGTTGTTCCAAGTGTCCAATAGACACATAATGGTCGCCAATTCCCTGGCGTCCCGTTAATAGCAACCCAGCAATATCTAGGTTGTTTTCCACATAATAAGAGGCGTCAAAAGCGCCATTAGGATCACGTCCTTCAAATTGACCAAATTCAGAGTAATGAGTCAAGGGATCTGGAACGCTGCCGTCGGCGATCGCCGCAGCCACATCAGGATTATTCGCCACATAAAAACTGGCGTCCACAAGATCAGACAAGGAAAAGTTCGACTCTGCATCTAGGTTCTCTGGCAAAGCAACAACTTCGCCCCCAGAATCCAGCTCATTTAACCCGTTAACGTCGTCCCCTGGAATAGTAATTTGATCCAAGTTGATTTCAACGGGAGCATTATCTGTAATTTCAGGATCCACAAAGGTAATAAAATCTAGCCCTGCTTCCTCATTGAAATTGATTCCTAAATCAAATCCCAACGGACTATCAAAACTACCGCCTTGTAAAATTTCTCCCGTGGCTGAATTGTAAGTTAAACGAAATTCATCACTTTCCGAAAATGGAGGCTCATAGAAAAACTCGCCAATTAATGCACCGGCAGGGTTAGTGATAAACAAGTTGGCGAAGGTTAGATTATCGCGGGAAATAAGCTGACCTTCCAACTCCGAGGGGTAAAAGATACTCCCATAAGCTTTGTAGCCTCCGTCGCCAGACCAGAAGAAATCCACCGGAGTTTCTGCCGGAAATACTTCAACAGGCCCGTTCTCGTCAATTTCAATGATGTCGTCTTCTGAATTAACAACCGTGCTCAAATCGAGGTTGATTTCCAAGGAAGGCGGCGTATTTCCTTCATCGAAGAACGTAATAAAATCCAGCCCCGTTTCAGTGGAAAAATTAATGCCTAAATCTAATCCGTCTGGCTGATCAAAGTTGCCCGTTTGAATCAGCGTTCGGGTACTGGAGTCAAAGGTGAAAAGAAATTCATTATCTGAGTCTAGGGGGAAATCATAGTCAAAAAATCCCACCAAAAAGCCCGTTGGGTCAAAGAAAGAAATCTGTAAATCTTCTAGGTTATCTCGGGTAATAATCGACCCGTTTAAATCCGAGTCATATGAGAATTCACCCAGTGCAAAATAACCGCGATCGCCTTCCCAGAAAATATCAAAGCTAGTAGTTTCCATAGATTAAAACTGCTTTTCAGTAAACAGGCTTTGTGAAGTAGACAGTCCGGTTATAGCGCACCCAAACAGTAAGCATGTGAATTTTGTAACGACAATTTCTTTTCTGGAGACACCTTGTTGATACCAAAAAAAGCCCCTCTATTGGATAAAAATAGGGGGGCAGTTGATGAGAAATCGCTATCTGGTGTCTTGCTGTCTTCAAAAATCAACAGCGGCAGATATTAATTTAACGGCGCGTAGCCAAAGGTGACATCAAACTCTTCACACCAAATAGCAACGCTGTTGTACTGAGATAGGTTCAAGTTCTTGGGCAGGGCGTAGCGATCGCTGCCACGAACTTTCCGCAACTTCGCCAAACGGTAGTATCGTCCCCCTGCCGTTTCAACTTTACGGGGTACGCGAGAGCCGGTGTAGAGAATAATCTCCAATGCGGGACCAGAATCTGTTTTAAAGTCGCCGCTTAAGGTTAGATAGGGATCGCCAGAATTGGTCACCACAGAAACTGAGCCCGTGGTGGGATGGTCAACGCGACGGAAATTTCCACTGCGATTTTTGGCTGCGGCTTTGATAGTTTCTGAAGCTGCACCATTACGCGACGCTGCAAGTATCTCTGCCTCGGCAGCGCGAGCCTGATTTCCGATAGCGCCCACGGCTAGAACTGAAGCAGCACCTAATGCCAAAGCGCGGCGGGTCCACTGTCGAAGTACGGGAGTACCGGTTCCACCAAGTTGATCGTTGGAGCGAGCAGAATTGGATTTGGAGATCATTGTGTGTGAGGACGAACCATCAAGTTCGTTTTATCTGGTCTACCCCTCCTATTCTACGGTGACCAATTTTGCTAAATTCCAAGGCTGATTCACTTCCAATTCGCGCCAGTTTTAAATAGAGCAAACTCAGAATTGGCGAGGGATTGCAGCAATCAGGGGCGGCTATAACTCATCAATAACAGGTACGGTTAATACGGTATTAAAAGGTTCGGTCAAGGCTCGATTCTCTTTTGTGGTTTAGGAGTCCTTCCAAGGCGATCGCTCCCTTAAGGAGAATCACTCTGGGGGACTTTGGTAGTCGTCGAGCCAATTAGCAACTGCCTCACCAATTTCCTGCACACCACCAGAAAAGTCTTGAATATAGCCGCTGGCGGACTGGGTGAGCATCAAATTTAACCCGTCTTCTTCGGAGATGCGAAAGTCTGTCCTAACGCACACGATGGGGATATTTTTAGCGTAGGCGTAACCCATTTCAAAGCAGGTGCCCGAGTCCGCATCGGCTCCATCGGCGATCGCCACCACCACATCGGCTTGGTCCAAATAATCAATACACGCCTTAAACGTATTCACAAAAAAGTCTTTGTCTTGTGCGGTGCCGGGGGCAAAATCCTGGGGCAAAAAGACGGTGTAGCCTTTGTCCGCCAGCAGTTTCCCCAAGCGTTGATTAAATTCCCGCTCGGCGCAGGTAAATAATGGACCTGCAATATAGATTTTCATGATTGGTTAGAGGGTGGGATGCAGTGCTGAAAATAAGAAAACGACTGTACCAATTACGGCGAACAGTCGTTCTTTATTTCTTATTTTGTCTGTCTTTATCTGGAATAGGCGCTTTAGTTTTTGGTCGAAACCAATAGCTTGCGCTTGGTTGCAAGGGCGCCCAGACCTAAGCCCAGCAAGCTAAACATCGTGCTGGGTTCCGGCACCTTCTGCCCACCGTCCCCATCATCTGGCATCTCCGTCTCATCGAACAGAGACAGATACATGGGCTGCTCCACATCGTCTGTGAATTCGCTCACCAGGAAAGATGCACGAACTCCGTTGACCTGTGTCTCGCCCTCAGGATCGATTTCATATATTACAAATTCTTCTTCGAATAATGATTCATCACCTAGATTAAAGCTTAGAAAATATGAAACAGCATACTGGTTGAATTCATTGACCCCAGTATCCGATAGGAAAATCTCAGCCTGAATAATCGCGTCGGTCGCGTCATCGAATATCAAGAAAGGTGAAAGACTAGGGAAAAAGTCGTCATCAGAAACAGGGATGTCAGTATCACCAATTGTGAGGGTGAACACATCATTGCGCACCTCCCTGGTATCCTGATCAACTTCAAACATTCCATCTAAAGACCAGTCTTCTCCGTCTGCGGTGAGACCCGACCCAGAAAAGCTGTACTTGGTGAAGGCATGGGCGGGAGCCGTGAGAATTGCCGCAGCCGTGAGTGAAATGCCAACGGGCGCCGCAAGGGACTTAAGGGAGGTTGGGAGGCGCATAACTTAATTTTTTATACTGTTCTACTGCTTTCCTCATAACTTCGATGACTGCCGATTTCCACAGTGTTTCTTGAAGATTTGGTGAAGCTGCGCCGATCTTCTGTGAAGCAGAGATGAAGCAGGGCGGTTATTTGGGAAACATCTATTCGACGGTGACGGATTTTGCCAAGTTGCGCGGTTGATCCACGTCTAAGCCCCGGCGGGCTGCGATGTGATACGCCAGCAGTTGAAGGGGAATTGCGGTCAGCAGCGGCGACAAAATTTCATCCACGGCGGGGACGGTTAAGACCGTATCAAAAAGTTCTGCTGCCGCTGTGTCCCCTTCCACCACGACGCCAATCAGCTTTGCATCCCGTGCTTTGGCTTCTTGAGTGTTGGAGATGGTTTTTTCATACACGCTGCCGGGAACGGCGACGGACACTACAGGCACTTTCGCATCCAGCAGGGCGATGGGACCGTGTTTCATTTCCCCAGCGGGATAGCCTTCCGCGTGAATATAGCTAATTTCCTTGAGCTTCAGCGCCCCTTCCAAGGCGATGGGAAAATTAATGCCGCGCCCAATAAAAATAAAGTCCTGGGTTTCCGTAAAGTCGTGGGCCAGCGCCTCGATCGCCCCATTTTGCTGCTCCACGATCGCCTCAATATGGGCAGGCAACTGGCGCAGTCCCCCCAGCAATTCCTCAGCGCGATCACCACTCAAAGTTCTCCGATGGCAAGCAATATCGATCGCCAACGCGTAAAAAGACATTAGCTGAGCAATAAAGGTTTTGGTGGCTGCCACCCCAATTTCAATGCCCGCGTGGGTGGGGATTAGATAGTCAGCCACCCGGCTAATGGTGTTTTCCGGGCGGTTGGTGATGCCTAACAAGTGGGCTTTATAGGCGGGGTCGGGATGGTTGGCACGGCGATCGCGCTCTGCCTCCAACGCCGACAGGGTATCGCTGGTTTCGCCGGACTGGGTGACGCCGATGGTGAGAGTGTTCGGCGTCAGGGGAGTGGGGGCGTAACGAAATTCCGAGGCGTAGTGGACCGTGGTGGGAATTTGGGCGATTTGCTCCAGCAGATATTTACCCACCAATCCCGCGTGCCAACTGGTGCCGCACGCCAGGATATGAATCTGCTGTAAATCGCCGTATAGCTCCGTGGGGGCGTTGAGGTTGAAGGGCGATCGCACCGAATCCTGGTCCTGAATTTCGCTAGCGGGATGCTCCGGCGTCACCGGCGTATCCAACCGATCCACCGCTGTATACGCCTCCAAACAATCGCGCACCACACCGGGCTGCTCGTAAATTTCCTTCAGCATATAGTGGCGAAATCCCTGCTTCTCCACCAGCACCGGATTCCAATCCAATGTGTGAGGATACTTTGTGAGGCGCTTTCCCTCAAAGCTATAAATTTCTGCCCCCAACGGCGTCAATCGCGCCAGCTCCCTATTATCTAGCGTCAACACAGCGCGGGTGTGGGGAATCAGCGCCGGGGTATCGGAAGCGCAGAAAAATTCTCCCTGCCCAAAGCCAATGGATAACGGAGCTTGCTGTCGCACCACCACCAACTCGTCGGGATAATCCTGGCAAATCACCGCCAGGGCAAAGGCTCCCTCCAGCAAAGCGATCGCCCGCCGCACCGCCCCCATCAACACCGACGGCATCGGGTCACCCCCCGGCAATCCCCCCGCCTCCGCCAGCTTCTTCAACTCCCGCGAAATCAAATGGGGCACCACCTCCGTATCGGTCTCCGAGCGAAACTCAAACCCCTGCCCCTTCAGCTCATCCCGCAGCTCGCGATAATTTTCAATAATGCCGTTTTGCACCACCGCCACCGCACCGCCCCCGTCCAAATGGGGATGGGCGTTGTGCTCCTCCGGCTTACCGTGGGTGGCCCAGCGAGTGTGACCAATGCCAATACGCGCCGGGTTTTCCAACGATTCCAGCTTTTCCTGCAAATTAAACAGCTTGCCCTTTGCCCGCACGCAGCTCAGCACCCCCTCCCCCACCGTGGCAATGCCCGCCGAGTCGTAGCCGCGATACTCCAGCTTGCGCAACCCTTCCAACAGGATTCCCGTTGCGGTTTGCGTTCCGATATAACCCACAATTCCACACATGGCAGCTCGGCTGTTTCTTCCTTAGAACACTGGTGTGGATAATAGCGTGCGATCGCTGTCCACGGAGTTTAGGGCGCGATTTAGCCTATGAAATCGTCAAAAAACTGAGCACTATTGCAAGGAAAGACCGTCCCTGAAACGTTATTGAAAACACAAAGTACAAAGCCCTGCCGATAGAAATGCGCCTTAATTTTCACTGGTGTGCGTCATCTTCTTTTTCCGCCAAATAACGAGCATCGAGCGCGTAGGAATCTTCACCCCTTAACTGCTGAAAAAGTTCTCAGAAGAAGGCCATCAAACTATGCCAGGAAAAGTCAGGCAAAATGACCACGGCAGCTAAATTCTATCCAGCAGTAGTCCTTGGAGTCGTTGGGCGATCGCTTCACTAACCCGTTCATTGCCATCAATACTGAGGTGAATATTGTCGCGAAATAGGCTATCCGGATCCCCCACGGCGCGGAACTCCTCTAAAACGTCCACCAACGGCACCTGTAGATCTTGGGTTAAATCCACCAGCCGCTGTCGCGCTCGTTGTTCGTAATCGCGCTGGGTATTGGGCACCACCTCCCGCTTCAGGGGAGTAATCACCACCATAAAACTCATATTGTTAGCAGCGGCGATCGCTTGGATTTGGGCGATCGCCCTTAAATTTTTAGCCACAATATCTCCGTCTTCCCGCTCAATTTCCCCCAGCAACGGATCTCGCTTTGTGGGCAACACCATTTGAATTAGCTCCACCCAAGCCAACCCCGGCAACTCACTGGGATAGTTGGGATCCAACCCCACTGGAACTGACGTGGGAGGCTTCGAAAAAAAGTCATCTGTATTGATGACCAACACCAACACTTGGGAATCGAACACCCCAAACTGTTCCAAATATCCTAGCTCATTGCGCGGTCCCCAGGAGTTTGCCGACACATTCAGCACCTCTAACGGTCGCGATCGCCCCGCCTCCGGCTTCGCTTCTGGATCTGCCACCAACCCTTCAAACACTCGCGGCGCCAGCCCTTTGCCCAACTTCAGCCGTAGCCGTTCCGTTAACGTATCGTCCTGGTCCGTCCACCAGCCACCATTCACAATGGAATCCCCCAGCACCAGCACCCGCAAGGTGGAGCCTGACTGGGCGATCGCGCCGCCCCGCATGGAAAATCGATTCACCGCAATGCGATTACCAAAGCGCCGAATACTTTGCCCAGGCTTGAGACGATACCCGGTTTTTTCATCTTTTACGTACAGGGGCGGCGTGCCCAACCCCAACACCCACCGCAATCCCAGTTCCACCGCGATCGCCACCCCCACCGCCAGGGCAATTCCAATCCAAACCCCTTTCACGCCCACACCTTCCCGAGCTGAATCTGCCCTTTACTGTGCCTAATTCTGTTTGCCAGCCGCCGCTATCCTAGCCAACCCAGTTCTATAAATATTTGCAAAGCCTACCATTACAGAATTCAAGGGATAGATTCTCTCCTCAAGCCGCACAACCACCGCCGAGACTGGGTAAGATAAAAGAAGAGCATAAGCTCTGTGGTGGCAACCCCGCCGCAAAGAATCGCAAACCGTCTATCCTATTGAACTTCAACAAGATTAGCGCTTATGTCTGACCTGAATCGCGGCATTATGAAATTTAAAGGCGCGGATAGCCCCCTCGCCGTCACCCTATCTGGCTTACTGATCCTAGGCAGTATCGCCGCATTGATTTGGTGGGCTCTTGGTTCAGCATACGCAGTCTAAAGCCCCGCGTCCGTAAGGGATTTAGACCAAATAGTCTTATCAAGGGATGAACTGAGAATGCTGGGTAGAGCTATGTCTACTGGCGCTTTCGTTCAAGGACCATCACGGTCAAAACAAGTCAAATAATCCAAAGCAATAAGGTGGTTACTGCTATCCAGCGTCGTAACCGCCTTATCCTGTTCTTAGACCTTCTTTCCAAGCATTGTTTGGCGATTGAAGGCAATGGCAAAGATATAGTGACTGGTAAGAATGTCGCCATGGCGATATTGGTGTGCACCCATGGCACTTGGGGTTGTGGCGTGAGTCCATGATGATGCTGGCTTGCGACGATCAAGACACACTACCGGGCAACTACAAACGCTCTGTGCCTTAGAACTGCAACCTACTCACAGATAGGCTGGGACGTTCAAAGCTACGGCGCGAGTCCTTGGGATTGAATTGGCGATGATCTCCCATTGGCGACAGTATTTTTGTCTTCGTAATTTCCCTTCGATCTTGGCGATCGCCCCATCCTGTGCTGCGACAGCTTATTGACATTGCCCTAGTTTTGTCGCTGACCTACGCGGTTCTTTTACTGATTGGAGAGCGGCGCACCCTCTGGATGGTCAGGGGCTTTGTGGTGCTGATGTTGATAACCGCCATTAGTCGCCACTTGGGGTTAGTGCTGTTGGGCTTTTTTTTGACCTACCTTACCCTGGGAGCCTCAGTGGCAATGGCGGTACTGCTCCAGGCAGAATTTCGACGATTTCTGGAACGACTGGGAAGGGGTGAAATTTGGAGGCTGCTAAATCCTGTGGGAGTGAGTGCCCCGAAATCTGATGACACCATTGATGAGTTGGTGGATGCAGTGAAGGAGCTGTCCCAAAATCGAACCGGGGCGTTGATCGTTCTAGAAACTGACGGCACCTTTGACGAGCGAGATTTTTCTGTGCCGGGGGTACAGCTTCAAGCTCAGGTTTCTAAGGAGCTGTTACAAACAATCTTTCAAACATCCACGTTGCTCCATGACGGAGCAGTGTTAATCCAAGGGGCAAATATTTCGTCAGCGGGCGCAATTTTGCCGTTGTCAGATCGTCAAGCATCGCGCCAGTTGGGAACTCGCCATCGAGCGGCCATGGGCATTACCGAGCGGGTGGAAAATTGCCTGTGCGTGGTGGTGTCCGAAGAAACAGGATCCATTTCCTTGGCGGAGCGGGGGGCGCTAAATCGTCCCCTCACCAGTAGTCGCCTGCGAGAGCTACTGCAAGAGCGATTTTCCGTGGTCTCTGATCGGGAGTCGGGGGTGGCTGGGTGGAACAGCTTACCCTTGGACGGATTAAGTTTTCCCCTTCGGCGATCGCGGCTTCGGCGATGGTTTAGCTGGCTGCGACCAAGGCGTAAACAGCGATCGCGTCAGTTTACTCGAGCGATCCAGGGCAGCATTTCACCGGAGCGTCGGGGCGATCGCCCGGTCGGCAATCGAGGTATGGATTCCACATTGAACTGCCCCCTTTCTGCATCACCATCGGGACCGGTAGTGGAAGTGAGACCGCTGACGGATTTTGACGATAAGGACGCACCGGAGGGGGCGGAGCAGAATTCTGATGCCAACAGCGCTGATGGTTTTTCGGATGATTTTGCCCGTAATGGGGATGATGACCCCAATGGTTGGGGGCGTGAACCGGAGGGTTC
>ERZ1740067.158-NODE-158-length-54768-cov-6.867490_pt1 | contig 54768 bp, 41 predicted proteins | sample MGYA00581736_ERZ1740067 | MGnify/ENA primary metagenome ERZ1740067 (study PRJEB43018, sample SAMN04849236) | marine metagenome | isolation source: floating plastic debris | place: Pacific Ocean | collected 2008-08-27 | study: EMG produced TPA metagenomics assembly... | reverse complement strand
TGGGGTTGAAGAAGAATGATGTTTCTGGTCAACAACTTCCAGAAAATTTCACCCCGAATCGTTGGCGCGATACGAATATGCATTGGAACTACAATGAGGGAGAAGATATCGTAGTAGAAATTGCCACTAATTTTTCTACTATTGAGTTGTTTTTAAACGGCAGATCGTTAGGCTATAGAAGTATGTCAGAAGCTTCAGATCGTATACTCCGTTGGGTCGTACCCTACGAAAAAGGGAGATTAACGGCCAAAGGTGTCTTTGATGGAAAAGTAACTACTGCTGAGTTAAGCACTACCACTAAATTGAAAGGTTTTACATTAACCGCTGACAAAACGGAACTCAAAGCAGACGGTTATGATGTTTCGCATTTGGTTCTACAATTGGTAGATGACCAAGGAAGAGCAATTAAGACGGAAAATAGAAAAGTAACTTTTGAAATTGTAGGAGCTGCAAAACTCTTAGGAGTTGATACAGGTGAAGAAGACAATATTCAAAATTTTCAATCAGATACTGTAGTCACCGGAAAAGGACGTTGTTTAGCCATCATTCAATCAAAAAAAGAGGCTGGTGAAGTTGTTGTAATAGCCAAAATAGATGGTCTGCAAGATGAATCTGTTACGCTTACTATGAGATAGTGCTAGAGTCGTCTTTCGTCGTGAGTTCGATGTAGCTTTTAATTTATCTAAATGATAATCGATATGCTAACAAAAATATCAGGTCGAGCGCAGTAGAAACCTTAATGAGAGATCATATGTTTAAAGACTTCTCGACTGCGCTCGAAGTGACTATCCCAAGATTAATGACATTCGTTAGAGAACCATATAATTCTTACATTGAACTACCTTGATAAGTATAGGTTAAGAAGAGTACAATCAAAATCAAATCGTCCCTCTCTAGTATTTTGAAATTGACTAAAAGAGCAAAGAACTTAAATTTTACGTAGTAAAACCACCCAATCCTTTTGCTTTTTATTCGGTGGATTTCCCAAATCGACTTTTTGACCAGCTGTAACTTTTTTCATTCGCATCTGTTGCAGTTTACCCCCTGTTTTGGGATTAAACCAATCTACTTTGAACTCACCCTTATCCTTTGATAAATCAATCTCGACCGTATCTGTATTGTTCTTAAAAATTAGATAAGTTTCATTGGGTTTGGCCAAACAGTAAATGGTATTCAAGTTTTCTTCATTTCCAACTAAAGCGTTGTGGTTTTCCATTTCATAAAATGGAATGTTGTTGTTCCTGAAAAAAAGAAGTGCTGTGCGTGTTTGGTCCCACCACAAATCACGGGAACGATAGTCTTGACAACTAAGGTCAGAATGTGCATGGGCGTAGCCAAAGTACCATTCGTCGCCCCATCCTCCTGCCATCAAGGTCCCCCAAAGGGCATTTTTTCGTGCCAAATCATGGTCGGGGTCCTCTTCATCAGGCAATAGGGAATGTTGTGCATCACCAGGTTCATCAACTGCCACGGCCCAGATTTGTCCTGCTTTTTCGGATACTTCCAACCAATGCAATACTTCTTTATGGACGATACTGAAATCAGCACGATGTGTTTGTACCGAAGGGCCAGTTAGACCGGAATCCATCCCCAAAAAATCATCGTAATTGACACCGTTATGTATAACCAGATGATGATGGTAGGGGTCATGTTCTTTAAAATAATTAGCCATTGCTAAGCGCTCTGGTGTATGTTGCGGAGGTGTTCGGTTATCAATGACCCATTCGCCATTTTCTTCGCCGAGGTTCCAATTGAGGGCCAGATGATGACCAAATCTGGCGATGAGTTCACGATAGTATAACTTGGTCATAGCACCCACGCCGCCATTGTCCAAAAGTCCTTGATTTTCAACTTCCAGGGTTTTAAAGTGAAGAAAGAGCCCTAAATATTGGGCGTGTGTGAAAACAATTTCCCATTGCTCCAATTTTGAAACATCAAATCGGTCATAGGTATTGTAATCTACGTAGGGGAAAACATTTTGGTCATCTCCCGCAATATTATTGGTCAAAAAAGACACGGAGTTCAATTCCTCACTGGCCAAATAATTTAAAGCTCCAATGATGCCTTTGCCTTTACCATTTTTCCATTGTGGGTCTCCGGATTTCCAATCTTGTAAATGGGGCTCCCAAGTTTTGACCAAATTGTCTTTATGCCCATCGTTGTGAAACGTGCCATCAAAATCAACATAAGCTAAAAAATTCTCTGGAGCATCTGGTCCCTGCTTTAGAAAATATTCTTTGGTTTCGGCAAATTTCAAATAGCGTTCTCCAACATATTGCAAGCGACCTTTGGCACGAAAATCCCGCCCTGTTTTATCGGTTGAGTCGATGTTGAAACTCCCTTTATAGCCATCCATAAAACCGGCACTTACACCTGTTTTCGCCATTGTGCTTACCGCGGCAAAAGTCCCTCTTCTGAAGTCGACTTTAAATTCCCATTCTCCTATTTCATCAGGAGCGAAATGTGCACGCCATTTATTGCCCGAAGTTGCGGAAGTCTCACCAGCATTGCCGTCGGCTGCAAAATATCCGGGAACCAGATAGCTTTTTCCACTTGCTTTATGAGTAAAAGCTACATTGAACCGATAGTGCATAAATGGATTGAAATCGGCATCTTCTGCCGATTTTGGTCCGTCGAAAGTCAAGGTAACCTTATGCCATTTTTTAAGTTCCCCACTTAGTTTGAAAGGTGTTTTCATCGCTTTCAATTTTTTAAGGTGGTTCAGAAACGGTTCGCCTTTGCCTTTGGTCATAATGGCAATACCTTTAAAACGCGCTTCGGTGTATTTTTTTTGATCTCGACTGCCTGTCGTTACCCTAGCTTTGATGGTTTGGCCCTGTTCAAGTTTGGCATTCGAAACTACTTGTAAGAACATAGGGGAATCGTCAAAATCTTTGGTGCTCAAGGCTGTTAGAAAAGCACCGAACTCCTTTTCGTTTTGCGTAAAAATATGACGTGATCTACCAACGTTTTCTCCTATGGAAAAGAGCACTACATCGTATTGCCCCGTATCTCCATTAAAATTATAAAAAAGATCTCCGCTTTGCTTTATAGCGCGAAGTGTCATGCCATCTTCAAGTGCAGAAAAATGATGTGAGTCATAGCTAAAATCGGTTGCTTTGATAAAGGTGGCAGCTGGGTCAAAAGCATTGATCTGTTCTTTTAGGAATTGCTCTTGTGCCTGAATATGATGGCCTATGAATAAGCTACAAAACAAGTATGGCATTAATTTTCTGTTGTCGGTGTGGCTATTTTTCATGGGTGCTAATGTATTGTAAAAATAAGGTGGTTGTATTATTGAACCAATCGCCAGGAGCGTACCCAATCGTAATTGGTAGTTCTATCTTCAGCGGACATGTTCATTCCCCCATCAGCGGGAACTGGATTCCAATTGTAGGTTTCGACGACCATCCTGAGGTGCATATCCAAATCAAAATTGGCCGGGGGCTTCACCTGTGATTGAAATTTCCCATCCAAAAAGAATAAAATCTCGTCCTTACTTTTCCACCAAACGGCGTAAACATGGTAGTCTTCATAGACTTTTCCATTTGTAGGTGCCGTGGCTGGGGCCCTATCCTTGATATAATCGCAACCTTCAGGAATATCCCTGCTGTGGGTATTGGAGTTCATGCGCTCGTCAAAGCCGACGGCAAAAGCTTGGTCAGACGTCACTTCACCAAAACACTCTTGAATATCCAATTCCGTGGTCCGCTGGTCACATCCTTGGGCATTTTCTCGGTCATTGATCAACCAAAAAGTGGAAGACATAAAGGTTTTATTGGCTTTCATTCGGCACTCATAATATCCATATTTCATAGCGGCGTAAGATCCTACATAGCCCCCGCCATAAGTGAAGGTTTTACCACCTTTAATAATTGAATCTTTCAATTTCTTGGTCGTTATCTGGAGCCTCCCCTCTTCAACTCTGATATTTTCAGCCTGAAATAACCCCGGAGGACGTCCAATCCAACCTTGACCAGAAATCTGCCATTTCTTGGAATTAACTTTTTTCCCATTGAATTCGTCTGACATCGATTTGACCAATTTCCATTTTGAATCCTCTGGCCTAGGGTCTTCGCCTTCTTGGAAATAAGGGGATTTTTGTGCAAAACTTAAAGACACTACTACAAAAAACGCTGGGAGCAACGCCGACTTCAAGACACTTCTTAGTGAATCCATAACCCTTGAATTTAAGTTCGACTCAAATGTATTCGCTTCATTAGTGAAAAAAGGGCACAAATGATTTCATTATCTGCTGAAATGGTTTATTTGGATGTTAATATCATTCCTAACATCGCTTTATTGCCGCGGCCATTTTATTACTCGTCTCCTTTTGTTCACATGGGGGTGGACTTAACATAGTCTCAGGCGATGGTGTAGCATTCAAATACATAAATATGATAACAGAAGCTATTCTTCTTCAAATACATGACGAAATATGATAGCGTCCTTCAGGCAAATTGTATATCTAATGGTCAATATTTGGTGAACCTAAAGCTCGCCTGCTGCAGCTATTTATTCGTTTCCTAAAAGCCTTTAAAGTGTCAAACAGATGATTATCTGTCCCTTTCAAAAAGGATATCGGGCTTTTTTGAACACTTGATTTCTGCTACTGGGGCTATCTCTTGTGTTTGATTTTTGTAGGTTTTTGATTGCCTAAAACAAGGGTGCCAAAGATGATTGTCTATGGAAAAATGGGAGGATGTATTTTTAAAAAGGCCGGCCAAATGATTACCGCGGCGTTTTCAAAAGCCTCTGATTGGTTTTCGCAATTCGCTCTTGTTGCTTTTTAGATAGGCTGTGACTATACCAATACTGAGGTTTGTTATGCCAGATATTGGAATGCTTTTTCATTTCAGGGTCGTGTAGGTCTCTACTCAAATCACAATCAAACCGTAACAAAATGGAATGTTGTTTGCCCTTTGCCCCTGCATTTACCAGGTGTGATACACCCCAAGAAATGCCTCGCCCATCTTTGGTATTTGTAAATGCATCGGGAATAAAAGGCCCAGCGGCAATTGGCATAAGTTCGGTGATCGCCGCAATAGAAAAGTTTATACCATCTGGGGCATATTGTATAGTTAGGTGTTCGTTACCGTCTTTAATGACCAAGGCAGCTATACCTTCTTGAAAAGGAAATAAAGTAGTCTCATGCCCCGAGTTGATTACTGGGTTTAAAGGATGCTTTTTAAAGGGCCCTAAAGGGTTCTCAGCAATAGCCACGCCTTGCATGCGCACTAGGTTGGGGTCGCCATCAAAATCAGACTTGTAATAAAGATAAATCTTGTCTTTGTAGACCAGTGGATAGGGATCATGTATAGAATACTGATCCCATTCCCCTTCTTTGCCATTGGGAATAATAATTTTGTTAGTGGCTGTCCATGGGCCATCTGGTGAATCAGCATACGAAACAGTGACCGGACAATCATCACCCCTTTTGCCACTAGCCTCCATAAAACCCTGGTAGTATAGGTAGTATTTTCCTTCAAATACCAATATATCCGTAGTGGAAATTGAGCGCCAACCGACCATTGGTTTTTTAGGTCTTTTGATGGCAACTCCTTGTTCCTGCCAATTGATTCCATCTGTACTTGTGGCATACCATATTTCGGCTAAATCCCAGTCAGTTGATGGTATGGTATCATTGCTTTTTGCAGCACCCTGAGGAGGTGTAGGGGTATTTCTATAAGTGTACCATACGTAATATTTTCCTTCGGTAAAAATCACTTTGGAAGGATCGCGACGAGAGATGGTACCATCGTGACCGCTGTAATCAAATCCCGTAATTTCTGTGTATTTAAATTGCGAATACAACTCATTATCTTCTGGTCTAGGCGCCATATATTGATCGTAATTTCTTTGCATCGCCAAACTTAATTTACGATTGGGTTTTTCTTTGGGTAGCTTAAAGGGAAAAGCCTCTTGCGCTATGATTTGGTTTGCGAGAAGTACCATGGTCGAACAATAAAAAAAAACCTTTTTAGCGGTCATAACACACTTATTTTCGATTAGATACGAAGATAGTTTGATTGCTTTTTGAATTTTGGAAGTTTTAATTTAAGAGCAAAACGTCTGATTCGATTACTAAAACAAATGATTAGTGATGGTCGAAAAACTTTATAACTTACGAAAAAATAAGTTCGAAACTGGTTAAAAATCATTTGTTGTACGAAGGTGATGATATGAGTTCTTTTGCCGTTTTTAGGTAAGGTATTTTTATTCACTGCAATGAATCACCAAAAAATACGGGAACATGGATAAAAAACCAAAAGACAATAAAAGTCCAACACCAATAAACAGGCGTAGTTTCCTGACCAAATCTTCACTTGCTGTCACAGCTTTTTCCATTGTGCCCAGACATGTCTTAGGTAAGGGATATCTTGCACCGAGCGATAAAATCAATTTAGGCTTTATTGGGTTGGGCAAACAAAGTCGAGGGCTGTCTGCGAACTTTGTCAGGAACGGGGCTGAAATCACTGCGTGTTCTGATGTTTGGTCCACCAAAAACGACTGGTTTGTACAACATGTAACAGCGCGATATCTAGAGGAGCTTGGTTTAGAAAGAAAAAATAGTGTCAAACCGTATTTGGATTATAAAGAAATGTTGGAAAACCCTGCTATTGACGGTGTGGTTGTCGCATCACCAGACCATTGGCATGCTCAGCATGTGTTAGATAGTTTAAAGGCCAATAAAGATGTGTATTGCGAAAAGCCTTTGAGCCACAATATCAAGGAAGGTCGCAAAATGGTAAAAGCCGTCGAAAGTTCTGGTAAGATTTTACAGACGGGCAGTATGCAACGTTCTTGGAATACTTTTAGAAAAGCGTGTGAATTGGTTCGTAATGGTTATTTAGGTGATATTGAACGAGTGGAAGTCAATGTAGGTAACCCTGCGATAGCATATAATTTACCTACGGAAACTATGCCTAAAGAGGTAAATTGGAACAATTGGTGTGGCCCGGCACCTTTTTTGGCCTACAATCACCGCTTGGCACCGTCAAACAATGATGTAAAATTCTGGCCAGATTGGCGTTTATTCGAAGAAGTTGGCGGCGGAATCTTGTCGGATTGGGGAGCGCATATGTTCGATATCGCGCAGTGGGCCTTGGGTATGGACCGCACCGGACCTGTAAAGTTGGTGCCGCGAAAAGATCCAACATCGGTTCGTGGTCTCAAAATGTACTATGCCAATGGTATTGAAGTCGAGCATAAAGATTTTGGCCGTGGTTGGGGAGTTCGTTTCTTTGGTTCAAAAGGGCAGATGGACATCAGTCGCCAATACTTTGAAACAACACCAGCTAATTTGGTCGATGTGGAATTCTCAAGTTCAGACATGCGGCTTTACAAGTCGGACAACCACTTGGGCGATTGGTTACAAGCAATCAAAAGTCGTAAAAACCCAATTTGTAATGTGGAAACAGGGCATCGAACGGCCACAGTTTGTCATTTGGCTAATATTGCATATAAATTGGGTAGGAACTTAGAATGGAATCCAGAAAAGGAAAAATTTATTGGGGATTCTGAAGCGAATAAATTACGCTCTAGAAAGCCGCGTAAGTTTTAAGGATAGGGCGATTATAAAACTGATTCTGTTATAATGTTTGTAATTCGAAACGTGCAAGAATCTTTAAAGGCCATTGCTTTTCTATTTTTAATGCTTGTATTGGCCTGCCAGGAAAATCCTTCTATAAAAACCAAAATCCTTCAAAAAGAAACGATGAAAGTAGTAATGGTCAAACCAGACCCCCAAAAATTCGAAACGATAATAAATGGTAAAAAAGTGAAACTTTACACCCTACAAAACAAAAAAGGGGTAACCGTTTGTTTTACCAATTATGGGCAACACATCGTTTCTTTATTCACACCTGACAGAAATGGAGTTTTTGAAGATATTGTTTTGGGTTTTGATACTTTGGAAGGATACCAAAAAAGCTCGGGAAAGTACTTTGGTTCGGTTATAGGCCGTTACGGAAATCGAATTGGAAAGGGGCGGTTTACCCTTGATGGAACTACCTATAATCTTGCTAAAAACAATGGTGAAAACCATTTGCATGGCGGAAACCTGGGTTTTGAAAGTGTGGTTTGGGAAGTGGATTTCTACAAGTCCAGTGAAATTCAATTTTCAAGGGTTTCCCCGGATGGGGAAGAGGGTTATCCGGGCAATCTTATGGTGATTGTTCATTATAAGCTTACTGAGAAAGATGAACTCATGATAACCTATGAGGCCAAGACAGATAAAAAGACCCTTGTCAATCTGACCCATCATTCCTTTTTCAATCTAAAAGGGCATGGTGAGGGTACCGTAGAAGATCATATTTTGACCTTGAACGCAGACCGTTTTACACCGGTGGATACAGGTCTTATCCCCACGGGGAAATTGCAAGAAGTAAAAAATACCCCTTTTGATTTTACACAACCGAAAAAAATTGGTCAGGATATCGATGCGGATGATATCCAACTTGATATCGCCAAAGGATATGACCATAACTACGTTTTGAATGGGGGTTCCCGTTCGGCGTCGGGACTAACTTTTGCGGCAAAAGTGGTTGAACCTGACAGCGGAAGAACTTTGGAAGTTTATACTGATGAACCCGGCATTCAACTGTACACTGGTAATTTTCTAAATGGTGAAAAAGGTAAGAGTGATAAAAAATATGCATTTCGAGGAGCTTTTTGTTTGGAAACCCAGCATTTTCCTGATTCTCCAAATCAACCGGATTTTCCATCGACCATTTTGAAACCAGACGAGACCTATACTTCGCATTGCACTTATAAATTTGGAACGGAATAACCACCAATTATGCTAAAAATATCATCTCCAGGAAGGATTAATTTAATCGGCGAACATATAGACTATAACGACGGCTATGTGCTGCCTGCCGCAATTGACAAAACCATAACCATGACCTTTGAGCCCAATGGAAATCCCCATAGGTGCACCATAAAAAGCAAAGGTTTTGACAGTATTTTGGTGGCTGATTTGCGCAATTTGGAGAAAGGTACCGAGGGTTGGCACAACTATGTGCTTGGTGTGCTATTTGAAATCCAACAGCTTACCAATAAGCTGCGAGGCTTTGATTGTGTGATGGAAACCAATGTGCCGATTGGTTCTGGGGTAAGTTCTTCCGCAGCCTTGGAATGTGGTATGGCCTTTGGCCTAAATGAACTATTTGATTTGGGACTAACCAAGTGGCAAATGGCTAAATTGGGGCAGCGTGCTGAACACAATTTTGTGGGGACAAAATGTGGCATTATGGACCAATTCTCATCCGTAATGGGAAAAAAGGATTACACCATGTTATTGGATTGTATGACTTTGGATTTTGAATACATCCCAACGGCTGTAGATCCCTATGTTATTCTGATGTTGAACACCAATGTCACCCACAACCTAAGTACGAGTGGTTACAATACTCGACGCGAAGAAAGCAGCACTGGGCTGGCAGTTATTGCCAAACGCTTTCATACAAAAAACTCCTTTCGAGATATTGATTTAAGTATGGTCGAAGCCTGTAAAGAAGAATTGGGTGAAATACGATATAAACGTTGCCGCTATGTTTTGGAAGAAACGCGACGTGTATTGGAGGCTTGCGAAGCCCTAAAAGCAGGTAATCTGGTACGACTGGGCGAGTTGCTGTATGAATCGCATGCTGGCCAACAACACGGCTATGAAATCAGTTGTGAAGAGCTTGATTTTTTGGTGGAATTTTCAAAACCAGAAGCGCAAATTTTGGGCTCTCGCATGATGGGTGGTGGTTTTGGGGGTTGCACCTTGAACATCATCCATAAAGATGCAGTTGACGATTATTTGCCCAGAGTTTCAAAAGCGTACAAAGAAAAGTTCGGTATTGAACTTTCACATTTTATAACTGTGCCAAGTGATGGTACTACAATTCTGACCCAATAAAATGGACTTCGATTTTAATGAACATCCGCATAGGCGTTATAATATCTTGACCGGGGATTGGGTTTTGGTTTCTCCCCATCGCACAAAACGACCCTGGCAGGGGAAGCAAGAGAAAGTAGCCGCCGAAAATAGACCAAGCTATGACCCAAACTGCTATTTGTGTCCAGGGAATACGCGTTCAAGTGGCATCCAAAATCCGAATTATGAATCAGTGTATAGCTTTGTCAATGATTTTTCAGCATTGCTTCCTAATACTCCAAATGTAGAAATCAATAATGGTTTTTTTAAGGCGCGCGGTGAAACGGGTATTTGCAAAGTGATTTGTTTTTCACCGAATCATTCCCTTACGTTACCGCTAATGGAGGTGGCGGCCATCGAAGAGGTCATCGGCCTATGGCAAAAAGAATATCAGGAGTTGGGTGCTCATCCGAACATCAACCATGTACAGATTTTTGAGAACAAGGGTAGTTTGATGGGCTGCAGCAATCCCCATCCGCATGGACAGATTTGGGCACAAAACAGTATTCCGGAGGAGGTTCGGAAAAAATGTGACCATCAATTGGCCTATTACCAAGGGAAAGAAAGCAGCTTGTTGGGAGACTATCTCAAGCAAGAAATGGAAGTGCGGGAACGTATCATTTTTGAGGATGCACACTTTATCGCTTTGGTACCGTATTGGGCGGTTTGGCCCTATGAAGTAATGATTGCGCCCAAACGGCATTTGCGACATATCGGAGAATTGAACGAAACAGAAAAGACAAGTTTTGCAGCAACAATCAAAGCCGTCACTACTCGTTACGACAACCTATTTGAAACGTCTTTCCCATATTCCATGGGCATTCATCAGGCACCAACAGATGGTTATACCCATTTGGAGTGGCATTTTCACATGGCTTTTTATCCCCCTTTGTTGCGCTCGGCAACAGTCAAAAAATTTATGGTGGGTTACGAAATGTTTGCCAATCCGCAGCGTGATATTACAGCAGAACAAGCCGCTGCCGCACTACGTGATTTGCCGGAAGTGCACTACCTTTTGACTAAGGTTTAAGCGTAAAATCTACATTAATGAAAACCATAGCTCAAATTGCGGGGGTAGTTTTGTTTTTTTTCTGGGGATGTAAAACTGAGAAAAAACCTCAGGAGGTAAAGGAGGAATTTAGGGTGGAAAACCTTGAACCAATAACGGAAAAGCCCAAAGATTTGAAAACTCCTAAAGGAATGGTTTGGATTCCCGGAGGTGAATTCCATATGGGAGCGATAGCGAACGATTCAATGGCCATGAGGCATGAAAAACCCAGACATCAGGTAGTATTGGACGGTTTCTTTATGGATGAACATGAAGTGACCAATACTCAGTATCGAGCGTTTGTTGAGGCCACAGGTTATGTTACCGTGGCAGAGCGAACCATTGATTGGAAAGAGATGAAAAAACAGCTTCCCCCCGGTACAACAAAACCCCACGATTCCATCTTGCAACCTGGTGCGTTGATATTCAAAAAAGCGAAATCGAGCCTGCCCAATCTCTATGATTTCTCCCAATGGTGGGAATGGAAAATTGGGGCAAACTGGCAACATCCCCAAGGACCACAAAGTTCTATTGAAGGCAAAGAAAACCATCCGGTAGTACATATTGCGTATGAAGACGCCCTTGCCTATTGTGAATGGTCTGGAAGGCGATTGCCCACTGAAGCCGAATGGGAATATGCCGCAAGAGGTGGCCAACCTGAAGCTATTTTCACTTGGGGCACCCAATTGGAAATGCTTGAAACCAATGCAAACACTTGGGAAGGGGAATTTCCGGTAACCAATTCGCTGAAGGACGGTTTTGAACTTCGGGCTCCCGTCAAATCATATCCAGCCAATTCCTACGGACTTTATGATATGGCCGGTAATGTATGGGAATGGACCAGCGATTGGTACAATACTGATTATTACGGGAACCAAAAAAACTTGGGGGTCATGAAAAACCCTCAAGGAGCAGCGCGAACCAAGAATCCTACGAACCCTTATGCGCAAGAAAAAGTACTAAAAGGAGGTTCTTTTTTGTGCAGTGAAAGCTATTGTGCCAGCTATCGCATCAGTGCCCGAATGGCGTCGAGTATCGACTCGGGTTTGGAGCATACTGGCTTTCGAACTGTGATGGGCGTCAGTTCAAAATGATTTGAATTCAATCCATCACTTTAAATACCCAAGCATAATTTAAGTCAACTCCTTTGGGAAGGGTAATTTTGGTCCCTTTATCAGATTGCTCAAAACTAATTTTACCATCATAGCCTAAAAGATTAATGTCGCTAATGTCCATTTTGGATGGAGTCAGGTAGCTGATTTGAATATCCTTGGTAGGTGTTTTTAGTATAGCGGCGTATAAAGCCCCATTGTTGGTGGTAAAGCGTATATCGTCTTCGGTAAAGCCTTCGTTCTTATCTTCAGATAGGTGGCCTGTTACCGTTTCAGTTGGCCCTTCGCCATATACTTCGTAGTACCGAGAACCGTAGACTGCTTCGCTATTGATGTTAAGCCAAGCCCCAATATCCAGTAAGGTTTGTTTTTGGTCATCAGGAATGATACCGTCTTTACGAGGACCAATATTTAGCAATAAACACCCATTTTTACTAACAATATCCATGAGGTCTGCAACTAAATCTTCAGCTGATTTTGGAATCCAGTTTTTGGTGTAGAACCAGGAGTTCTTACCGATGGAAGTATCGGTTTGCCAATACCCCTTTCGTAGGGAATCCATTTTACTTCGCTCCAAATCAAGCATGTGCGTGCCGGGTTTATACGATTCGTAGGTAAGGTTTTTAGATTGCAACACCACGTCTTTTCCTCTTTCCAAGCCAGAATTGTAATAATAGGCTGCTAACTTTTTATGATAAGGAGCAAATTCTGGGCGGTCCAAATAGAAGTCAAACCATAAAATGTCAGGTTGGTAGTTGTCTAAAATTTCCTTGGTTCTTGGCCACCAAGAGTCAGCCATCCAAGCTTCGCTAACAGTGGAATAGGGTTCGTGTTGTGGGGCATAGAGCGCTGCATATTCAGGATTTCCTGTATCAAACCTATCTTTTTGCGTGTAAAAACTCCAGTTGAAAGCGAGGTGGGAGCTGACCCCACAGATTAATCCTTGCGCCTTTATCTCATCGGTCAACATCTTTAAAACATCCTTTTTGGGCCCTATGGCAACCGCATCGTAGGGCGTAATTGAGGATTCATACAACGCAAAACCGTCATGGTGTTCTGCAACCGGAATGACATATTGAGCTCCCGAAGCTTTAAACAGTTTTACCCATTCCGTAGGATTGAATTTTTCCATTGTCCACATTGGAAGCAAATCCTTGAATCCAAAGTCTTTCGGGTCTCCGTAGTTTTCTTTGTGGAAGACTGCCGCAGGATGTGGAACTTCGTCCTGCTTTTCCCCTGTGATGTGGTCTACGTGTCCTTCATCCAAATACATCCACCTTGAGTACCAGTCGGTATGCATTTCAGGTACTGAATTAGGTCCCCAATGAATAAAGATGCCAAATTTGGCATCTTGCATCCATTCGGGAATTTTATAATTTTCGAGACTTTCCCAAGTTTCTTCATACTGGAACGCCATATCATTTGTTGCTGTGGTTTTCTTCTTTTTGGGTTGACATCCAAAGAAGAGACAACCAATAAAGATTATAACTATTTTTTTCATGTTTTTACGTTTAGGTTTTAAGGCTAACAATATTCCTAATACTAAAACCGAACAAGTAGTGTAAATGGTTCATTCTGTAATTTAAATCAACTTTATTTTCAAAAGCATTATGATTTATAAATTTATAAACCCATATTGTGATATAATTAATTTGATTACTGAAGGGTTGCAACGTTTTAGTATGAGTTCGAATACTGTCTTCAAGTTCATTTTAGCGTTTAGTTTTGTGTTTCTGAGTTCCGCTCAGAGTAGAGATAGCCTAGTGTTGGATTTAAAACGGTTTTTCTCTCCAACCAAAGCACTTCTTTATAAGGATGCCGATGCAGCGATAGCGACATTAAATGACGCTCATAAAGAATTTCTCAACCTTGGCGATACGCTTAAAAGTATCGAAGCCTTGATACAAGTGGCAGATATTTATGGGCATCGCGCGGATTATGCTAGCTCGTACGATGCCTTCTGGAAATCTCTCTCCCTGGCCGATCAACTTAAAAATGATTCATTGAATGTTCATATTTCAATGCGCTTGGGCAGATTCTATAGTTTTTACAAACGAGAAAATGAGTCCCTACAATACCTTCAAAATTCATTGGATATCCAAAAGCGAAGAGTGGCAAAGGGTGAAGCCCTAACTCCTGAACTCGTTCCGAATTACTATGCCTTTCTCAGTACTTACAGGGAATTGAATAGGCCCCTATTGGCTGAAAAATACTTGGATAGTTGCATGCAATACTATCAGGAGTTCCCGGAACAAGTACCTATGCCGCAACTTCAATTCGAAGAAGCCGTAATACTTTCCCAACGCAATAAGAACCAAAAGGCACTTGAAATCATGAAAAAGACCGAATCTTGGTTTCAAGAGTACCGTCCTTCGTATTTGGTCTTGGTCTACTCCTATTGGGGTGATATTTATCGAAATCTTGGTGACTTGCAATCCGGTGGACGCTATTATCAGAAAGCACTGGATCTTTCTAGGGAATTCAAGGCACATATTGATTTTACCCCACTGATTTATGAGAGAATCGCGGCGCTTTATTTTGAAAAGGGCGACTATAGAAGGGCTTTTGAGAACCAAAAAATGGCAAAAGAGCTCGATGCTGATTTTTTCGATAGTCGAAGCACAAAAAATAGAACCCTCCTTGAAATTAAAGATGAGTTTCGACTTGAAAAACAACGGCAGGAATCACTCATTCAACAGCAACGTTTGGCGCAATTGGAACAAGAAGAAGAGATTTTACTTTTGCAACGCCTCCTTCTTTTGGTAGCTATAATCTCACTTCTTCTGATTGCCTTTGTCTATTTTTTCAATTTGAGAAACAAACATAAAATTGAGAAAAAGTTAATTGCCAAAAGCAAGGAACTTGAGATTCAAAAAGCCAATGATTTACTTCGTTTGAAAAATAAAGAATTGGCAACATCGGCCCTACAGCTCGTTGAAAAAGATGAATTCCTAAAAGAGTTAAAGAATAAATTAAGAAGCGGTGGAGAGCAATTAAAGGTTTCAGAAATTAACAAGGTGCTACAGTCGATATCGATTAGTAATACCAATAATTGGGAACAGTTCAGGTTACGATTTACCGCAGTCAATGAAGAATTCTATGGGAAACTTACCGAGAAATATCCAAAATTGAATCAAAGCGATCATAAGATATGCGCACTGATAAAATTGAATTTTTCCAGTAAGGATATGGCTAGATTATTAGGCATCTCGGTTGAGTCGGTGCACACGACTAGATACCGTTTGCGTAAGAAGTTGGAGTTGTCAAGAAGTGAGAATCTTGAAGACTTCATTGCCAATCTTTAGCATCAAAATACCAGGCCGAAAACCGAAGTATATGGATGTTGTTCAGTTTTTATCCAGTTTCCTGTAAACCGTTAAGATAGTCCGAATCCGTTTTCTGTTTATATTGCGTTTCATGTAATATATATCTCGATTTATTATTAAAGTCTTAAAAAAAGAAATCTAATTTTTGATTTTTAATAAAAACAGATTTTTGAAATACAATATTTAGAAACCGCACAACTGAATAATTTTATTACCGAAAAGGACATAGATAGATTGGGCATTACCAACAAAGAATATTTGAGCGCTGCGTCTCTACGCGCATTACAATGGCCAAAAATTGGTAACGAATGGTTTGTTGAATTCCATGACATAGAACCGCTAAAGGGTGATTTGGGTTATGAACCTGGTGTTGTAAGACGAGATCCAAGTGCAATGATTTCATATAATGGGAGATATTATGTCTGGTATAGTAAAAGTTATGGCCCGACCCAGGGGTTTGCCGGTGACATTGAAAAGGACAAGGTTTTTCCTTGGGACCGATGTGATATTTGGTTTGCTACCTCACTAGATGGTATTACCTGGTTTGAAGAGGGTATTGCGGTTGAGAGGGGCGAAAAGGGTGCTTTTGATGATCGCTCTGTCTTTACTGCAGAAATTATGGTATACCAAGACATCTATTATTTATGCTATCAAACCGTAAAATCGCCCTACACCGTACGCGTTAAAAATCAGGTTGGTCTGGCTTGGGCCGAAACGCCCAATGGACCATGGACAAAACTACCGGAACCCATTTTGAGTCCAGCTGAAAATGGTGTATGGGAGGGTAATGAAGACAACAGGTTCAAGGTGAAAAAGAAAGGTGATTTTGACAGTCACAAGGTTCACGATCCTTGTATCATTCCTTATGAAAATAAATTTTACCTCTATTACAAAGGGGAACAGATGGGAGAGGAAATCACCTTTGGGGGAAGGCAAATACGGCATGGTGTTGCCATAGCCGATAATCCATTGGGTCCCTATGTAAAATCGCCGTATAATCCTATTAGCAATAGCGGTCACGAAATTTGTGTATGGCCCTACAAGGGAGGTATTGCTTCATTGATAACCACTGATGGTCCCGAAAAGAATACCATTCAATGGGCAATGGATGGAATCAATTTTGAAGTGATGTCAGTTATTCAAAATCCACCCCATGCCATTGGGTTGAATAGAACGGCAGATACTGAAAAAGAACCGACTGAAATACTTCGATGGGGGTTAACACACATATACAACAATGACGATTATCAGAGTTTAATGCGTTTCACATCAGAACAAAAAACCAAACACGTGGCCATCGGCGAAAAAGGATGATAATAGCCATAATACCCTGGCAGTCCGATAGGCTCAAGTAATTTAATGACCAACCATGAACAACAAAAGCACTTATATATTTCGCATTGCAATTACAGTTGCATTGGGTGGGTTTATACTCGGTTTTGACGCTTCGGTAATTTCTGGAACAATAAAATTTGTCCGGTCAGAATTTTTATTGAACGAAATTCAAGTGGGTTGGTTGGTCAGTTCAATTACGTTGACCGCTGCACTCGGCACTTTTATTTCAGGTCAATTAAGTGATAAATACGGTCGTCGAAGGGTACTGAAATTTGCTGCTGTATTATTTGCTATCTCGGCATTGGGATCGGCACTTGCGCCATCTTTTATAGTGCTGATATTGGCTAGGCTCATTGGTGGTTTTGCGGTTGGAGCTGCACTGATAATAGCCCCTGTATACATCGCTGAAGTAAGCCCGCCGAGTAAACGTGGTCAGATGGTTTCCTTTAATCAATTGAACATTGTTGTGGGTATTTCAATTGCCTTTTTTACAAATTATTTTATCCTGAAATTGGGGGATAGCGGTGTAGAGTGGTTGAGAAGTATACGAATTAGGGATTGGAATTGGCGTTGGATGCTTGGTCTTGAGCTACTGCCTGCATTACTTTATTATATCGGTTTGAATCGGGTTCCAAGGAGTCCAAGATGGTTGACTTTGAATGGTGCTGAAAAGGAAGCCCTGCAAGTCATGGAAAGATTTACCAGCGCAGAAGATGCCTTAACGCAAATGGAGAATATCCACCGGAGTATTGAAAAAGATAAACACCGGGAAAAAATACATATCAAAGAAATTTTTAGGAAAAACATGCGTCTGGTACTGACTATTGGTCTTGTCGTTGCTGTATTTCAACAATTAGTGGGTATTAATAGCGTAATGTTCTTTGCCCCCATGATTTTTGAACAAACAGGTATTGGTACAGATGCTTCTTTTCTACAGGCGATTTTGGTCGGCCTTACCAATTTGGTTTTTACGATTATCGCCATGGCCATCATAGACCGACTTGGTCGAAAACCTTTGCTGGTATATGGTATGTTGGGGATGGCAATATGTCTCTTTGTAATGGTTTATGGTTTTAAGACGGCCTCATATACCCTTACGGAAGATGCCCTGTCTGAACTTTCGCAAGAGGTGAATACAGCATCATTGGCGCCCTTGGCGAACAAAACATTTGAAAACGATCTTGATTTTAGGGCTGGGATAACGGAGGTGATGGGCGAGGACTATTTTATGAAGAACGAATCAAATTTAATTGCTGCCTCAGCTGAAATCAATGGACTCCTTATTTTAATTGGTATTCTTGGTTTTGTGGGGTCTTTTGCCGTTTCTATCGGACCATGTATGTGGGTGCTGTTTGCAGAACTCTTTCCGAATCGAATCCGGGGCGTAACCATTTCATTTGTTGGGCTGGTGAATTTGGCTATTGCCTTTTCAGTTCAATTGGTGTTTCCGTGGGAATTGAAAAATTTTGGTAATACCACTACTTTTTTGATTTATGCCATCTGCGCTGTAATCGGATTGGTTTTTATTATTGTTAAGGTGCCAGAGACCAAAGGTAAATCATTGGAAGAACTCGAGGCTCAATTGGTATTGCCTGACGGATCATAGAACTCCAGTATAGCATCCAAAATAAACGTTTTAATTCTGGAGGAAAATAGGAGGTAAATGAGAGAACTACCAACATTTCTGTTAACAGCATTTTTCTTTGGTTTCTGCCTGCATATTCCAATTTTTTCCCAACAAAAGCCCAACGTAATTTTAGTGCTGACCGATGATCAAGGTATTGGCGATTTGGGGGCACATGGGAATCCATGGCTTAAAACACCCAATATTGATGCTTTCTACGAAGATGCAGTTCGTTTGACCAATTTTCATGTCTCACCTTTATGCACCCCAACTAGGGCTGCTATCATTACGGGTAGGTACCCCATCAACAATGGAGCATGGGCAACATTTAAAGGACGTGATGCTTTATCCAATACCAATACCATTGCCGATATCTTCAAAAAGAGCGGGTATGCAACTGCACTTTTTGGTAAATGGCATTTGGGAGATAATTATCCAAACAGGCCCACTGATAGTGGTTTTGATATGGCCATTCATCATTTATCTGGAGGTATCGGTGAGCTCTCTGATTATTGGGGTAATGATTATTTTGATGATGTCTATTATGTCAATAATCAACCGAAACAATTCAAGGGGTATTGTACCGATGTTTGGTTTGATGAAGCTATGAAATTCATGGATAGTACTACTAACCAACCGTTCTTTGTATATCTTCCGCTCAATGCTCCCCATGACCCGCTGTTTGTTGATGAAAAGTATGCAAGTCCCTATAAAAACCTAGAAGGCACTGAAATCATAGATGCCAATCTCTATGGAATGATTGCCAATATTGATGAGAATTTTGGTAAACTGCTGAGGTTCTTGGAAAACAAAAAACTGAAGAACAATACCATTGTCATCTTTATGTCCGACAACGGTACGCGATTTGGTTACAATAGGGATAGTAAGTTGGGTTTCAACAAAGGATTTGAGGGGATAAAGGGCAGTAAGTTGGAAGGAGGGCACCGCGCCCCTTTTTTTATTCGTTGGCCTAAAGGAAAAATTGAAGGCGGAAGGGATAATAACACCCTAGCAGCACATATTGATGTACTTCCCACTCTTGCCAGTTTATGTGGTATCCTAATAGATGATGTAATGGCCATAGATGGAGTCGACTTCTCTTCTATATTAAAAAAACCCTCACTGCACATGCCAAAACGAACATTATTCTTACACAATCGTCAAGACTGGCGACCGCCTGATAGAGCTGAAGACGTTTGCATTTTACAAGATGAATGGCGTTTGCTGAATCAAAAAGAGTTATATGATATCGCCAAGGACCCAAAACAAGAGCAAAATCTTGCGAGTTTGTATCCGGATAAAGTACTTGAATTGTTGGCCGCACATCAAGTTTTTATGAAGGGTGCAAAGGAAAATCCAGAATATCGTGAGCTCCCTTCCGCGGTGATTGGCAGTCCTGAACAAAAAGAAATTAAATTGACTATCCAACATGCCATTGGCGAGGACTTGGGTATTTGGAAAACGGAACAAGTAGCTGCTGGTGTAAAGAATTTAAACAACACCTACAGCCTGGAAATCATAGAGGCGGGTACCTATCGCATTTCATGCCGAAGGTGGCCCAAGGAAATCGAAGGTACTATCAAGGGATTCCCCAAAAACCTGACCGATACGACACTTTCCTATTTACCCATTTCACCGGATAAAGTATGCATTCGTATTGCCAACCAAATTCTCGAAAAAGAGATTGATGTAAATGATATTGCCATCGATTTTGATGTAGAACTACATAATGGTAAAACCTTATTGACCACTGAGTTTTTGGAAAGTGATAAAAACTATGGGGTTTATTATACTTATATCAATAGACTTGAAGACTAATCAAATTCTTCAATGAAGGTTTTGTTTGATTCCAAGTCTCTTAGATGAACGTAATCTATTTTTCCTGTTCCTTTTGTTATTAATTCCATCCCTAGTAAAGCACCTATTCTCCCTTCGTATTTTTTTTGATAAACTTCTTTTTCGTTAATCTTGATGATAACATTTTGTTCTTTGATGACAAGGGTAAGTTCGTTCCAAATTTCGGTCTCAAAAGTCAATGTCGAAAGATTTTTCTGAATGCCAGAAACACTGGTATTCCCAATTTTAAGGTTTGAGTAGCTCGAACAGCCCTCCTCCATTAAAGAAACATGGTTTTTTGTATAGGTTCCTTGAAGCTGGACCTTAAAATCATAACAGGTAATACCGCCTAATTCTCTCGAGTTATTGAACCTAATCTTCATCTCAAAGTCATCCCCATTGATTCCAAAAGGCCTAAACAGTTGATTGGTGATATAAAAAACTTCATTTGTATTGAATTCTTGATTGGCCAAAGACTCCTTTGAATGGTATAGAAAACCATTTGTGTCGGGAGGGGCTATTTTGTTATTCAACCAAAACCCTCGCTTGGTTTCATAATCCATGTAACTCTCCCAGCCATTTGAAGTGGCAAGTATTTTTTTTTGAGCCAAAACGGTAGTATCGCTCATGAGGGAAATAGTATAATAACCTGGCATTTGATAAGTGAAGTTATTGAGATTATTTTCTTTGTCTAGCTTTTTGGCTTGTGCCCCCAAAGCAGGATGAACAAAATCGAAATCGATATAGACGCTATCACTTTTTATTTCCCTGATATCATAATTCACAGAAACGGTATAGGGTACCGAACCAATAGAATCTACTACAGAAAATGAAAAATCAAAATTCTTATCTGTCTTATTGGCATTAAAAAGTGAATTGGAGAAAAACACGAAGATTAAAACAAGGGCCACAACGCTTAATGACAAGAATAGTAAGGCGCGTTTTAAAGCTGGTGCTTCCTTCTTTTCAGGGTTGTTATTGTCAATGGTGTTATCGTTCACATAAGCCTTCCAACTTTCAAAACCTAGAAATTTTGCAAGGGCGTTTTTTGTCGCCCTTTGGGGATTATAAAACTCGTTATATTCAATTTTTCCATAAAGTCGCTTAAGGGTGTGGGCACTTATGGAAATACCAGAAGCTTTTGAAATCATTTCCGATAATTCAATAAACTCAGATTCCTTCCATGACGAAGATTCAGCCCAATCTAACTTCTGTTCAATTTGGTGCAGGCAATAAGATAAGTAATCATGCTTCTTCATTAAAGTATTCAAAAGCTGTGCAAAATTTGAATAGGTTTTGAACAGCTAGTATATTGTATTTGTTTAAAATTGAAAACTACATTTAAAATACTTAAAAATTAAGGAATTATAAAGTTTTTCAGCTTCAGATTGAAAACCTTTTAAAATAATGAGAAACTGACCAATTATTTGTTAAATGATAGCTAAGATGCCTTTAAATCATAGAATAGTATTCACCACCTTTATATTAATAGCGTTTTTAAATGAATCAGTATTAGCACAAGTTAAAATTTATGAAGAAAAAGAGGTCATACCTACCTATAAAAGGGGTAAGGATGAAACGAGTCCCATATTTTACACCGGTAGAAGTGTGCAAGGCGCTAGTGGTAAAATATACCCCTATCCGTCACAGGCTTATTTAGGTAGTGAATTGGTTGACGTTACCTATAACATGGTCGTCTTAGAAAATGAATACCTTAAAGTTAAAGTATTGCCAGCTTTTGGAGGACGGTTGTTTTCTGCTATAGACAAGACCAATGGCCATGAATTATTCCATACCAATAGTGTCATCAAACCTGATTTGATTGGAACCTTGGGCGCCTGGGGCTCAGGGGGTATAGAGTGGTGCTTTCCACATCACCATCGAACTACTACGATGTTACCAAGCGATTATAGAACGGTGGAAAATACTGATGGCAGTGCTACAATATGGATTGGGGAAACTGAAAAAACAATGGATATGCGTGGTGTGGTCGGAATGACGCTGCATCCTGGTAAGTCTTATATCGATGTGGATTATAAAATTAGCAATACGAGTACCCAGACGCAAACGTTTTTATTTTGGGCAAATGTAGCGGTAACTGCAAATGAGGACTTCAGAACGTTTTGGCCCCCGAGCCAAGAAATCGGTGTTTTTCACAATAACAACAGTTTTATTCAATGGCCATTATCGAACAAGACGGAGGATTACGGCAGAACGAGTTACGACGAGGGTGTAGACCTTACTTGGTGGAAAAACCACCCGAATCCTGTTTCCTTTTTTATGTGGGATATTGAGGAAGGATTTATTGGAGGATACGATTATGGTGCCAAGGCCGGAATGGTTCACGTTGGGGACCCCATTGAAAACAACGCATCAAAGCTTTGGCAATTTGGTCCAGGTCTTCAAGGTCAGAACGCTCGAAGGAAATTGACGGACGATGGCAAGGCTTATGTGGAGTTGATGACTGGAACTTTTTCGAACAACCAACCCGATTACAGTTGGATTTTACCACATTCAGTCAAGGATGCCCAAAACTACTGGTACCCCATTCGTGACCTTGAAATTGTAAAAAACGCTACCAAAGAAGCTGCCGTAACGCTTCAGCTTCGCAACCCAAAAACAATTTTTTATGGTTTCAATACCACGGCATCCTATCAAAATGCCAGGCTTAAGCTAAGCTACGGGGATGAAATTTTAGTTGAAAAAAGGATTACTATCGACCCTGAAACCCCTTTCACGGATACCTATAAATCCCGCAGGGTTTTGGATGAATACGAACTGTATATTTCGTTATTGGATGCACAAGGCAAGGAATTGGTTTCATACAGACCCTACAAAGCTAAAAATCCGGAATTACCTGACCCACAACCAAAAGTGAAGAAGCCCGAAGAATTGACCTCCGTAGAAGACTTATACCTCACAGGAAGGTTTGTGGAACAATTTAAACGCCCTGGGCTGAATGCAGATGACTATTATTTGGCTGCCTTGAAAAAAGCACCAAATGATTACAGAGTCAATTTGGCACTGGGTATGAGAAGGGTTTACCAGACGCGTTATAAAGAGGCGCTAGAGCATTTGAACACAGCGGCGAACCGCTTAAAGGTGAAATATTATCAGCCTAAGGAAGGTGAGTTGTTCTATTATAGGGGATTGGCCTATAGGGCACTTGGTCAAATGGATGAGGCATACGCAAATTTGGGTCGCGCTACTTGGTATTACCCATGGTTTTCCGCTGCAAATTTTCAACTGGCCCAAATGGAGGCTTTGTCCAAGAATTACACAAAAGCACTTGAATATATCATAGAAGCGTATAGTACAAACACCCGTGATCCCAGAATTACCATTTTATATAGTGCTTTGCTCAGAAAGGTTAAGAAGAACGAAGAAGCAAAGATTATAATTGATGAATTACTTTCCTACGATCCACTGAATTTTACCGCTCTTTATGAGAAAAACCTGTTGAATGGCAGAGTTTCCATGGAGGATTGGTATAAGAACATGCAAGATGTCGATAACAATCACCTTGAAGTTGTTACTCATTATATGAATGCAGGTTTGTTGGATGAAGGTATTTCATTGTTGACCTCCTCAGGTAAATCTGAAAATCCTCTGTTGGACTATTATTTGGCTTGGTTCTATGCTCAGAAAGGGGATGTTGAAAAAGCATTGCGTCACTCAAAATCGGCATCGACTAAATCGCTGGAATATGTCTTTCCTTATCGGAGTGAGACTGAAAAGGTAATGCGGAAAGCTATCGAATTAAATCCTGAAGACGGCGTTGCCCATTATCTATTGGGTAATTTATTATATGATAAACGACCAAAAGAAGCTATGAAATCATGGCAGCGAGCAGCAGAGGTAGATGGATCAATGGCTATGGTATGGCGCAATATGGCATTTGCGGCATTTTATCATCAAAAAGAACCAAAACAAGCTATCGAATATTTGAATAAAGCCATTTCATTGGATAATTCCTATCCACTTTGGTATTCAGAACTTTCCAAATATTATGATGCCTCCGAAGAGGATTTTGCAAACAACCTTGCCGTACTCAGGAAAAATTTGGACGTGGTCAAGAAAGATGTGGCCGCACCAAAGACTTATGTGGAGCTACTCAATTTGAATGGTGAGTTTGACACTGCAATTGATTTTTTGGATACACATCATTTTCGCACTTGGGAAGGGGGCAGAAGTATTTATTGGCGTTATGTTGATGCCCATACATTAAAAGCAATAGAGTTGATTAAAGCAAAAAAGTATACCGATGCCATCTCGCATTTGAATAAGGCATTGGAATATCCTGAAAATTTGGAAGTTGGAAAACCAACCCATGACGAAAAAAACGCAATGATATTTTATTATATGGGTTTGGCGCATCAAGAAATGGGTAATGGGAATAAAGCGAAAGTGTATTTCGAAAAAAGTACTCAAGCCAAAAATGGCCCCAGAATGCAAGATCTACTTTTCTTTCAAGGTAAGGCATGGCAACAAATAGGGGATTATGATAAGGCCAACGAATTGTTCCGCACCTTGATAGCCAAAGGAGAGGCACTGAGTCAATCTGGTAGTCAAAATACTTTAATAGCAGTCGAAGAAGCCTCTATCGGCAATAAAAAACAAGTTTCCATGGCCTTTTATTTAAAAGCACTGGGCCATTTGGGTCTAGGCGATAAGGAAAAATCAGCTACTTTATTTGTTAAGGCTACAGCGGAAAATGGTAACAACTTATGGGCCAAAAGAATGGCCGATTCTTTATAAAGGTTGATTGGGTCCAATTACAATGGCTATTGTAAACGGATTTGATATAATTCTATGTTTAAAATGGAATACCGCTCCTTTAACACTAACAAACCTCCAATTATCTATCACAAAAGATCAAAAAGGGTCTTTTTGACCAAATAGTCTAGTATTTTTCCAGTCTAGAAATAATAAGGTAGCATTACCATATGATTAAATTTATTATCGAATTATTGCCGAAATCATAAAAAATAGGCAGTAGAATGTATAGTTGTCAATTTTTAAAAAAAACCGGATTGACGCTGATTTAACTAACCGAATACTAAATGAATAATTATGAAAGAAAAACTAAAGCTCTTTAAAAGATGCAAATGCTTATTGTTTTTTGTTGCCTTTTTAGGTATGCAGTTAATTTATGCCCAACAAACGGTTACGGGTACCGTTGTTGATAATACAGGTGCGCCATTACCTGGTGCGAACGTTTTGGTAAAAGGGACGAATAATGGTACCCAAACCGATTTTGATGGAAATTTCACCATATCTGCGGCAAGCGACGCTACCTTGATTGTGAGCTATATTGGTTTCACTGCCCAGGAAGTTGCTATTAATGGTAGAAGTCAGGTAGACGTAACTTTGGTTGAAGATGCGAGTAAACTTGATGAGGTCGTCGTAATTGGTTATGGTACTGCAAAGAAAAGTGATTTAACAGGTGCGGTAGCCCAAGTTTCTTCAAAATCTTTTGAAGACCAACCTCTGGTGCGAGTTGAAGATGCACTTCAAGGTCGTGCTGCGGGTGTTCAGGTGTCCAGAGCAGGGGGCGGACCAGGACAGGCGATTAAAGTACGGGTTCGAGGGGTAAACTCCATTAATGGGGATAATAGTCCTCTTATTGTTATCGATGGTATCATCGGTGGTGATTTAAGTACTTTGAATCCAAATGATATTGCAACCATGGACGTTTTGAAAGATGCTTCTGCTAGTGCCATCTACGGATCAAGGGGGTCCAATGGTGTGATTCTCGTCACTACAAAAAGAGGTTCTGGGAAAGCAAAACTTGATTTGGACTTTTTTACAACAATTTCAACGGTGCCTGAACTCCTTCCTACACTCGGCGCAGCAGACTTTGCAAGAATTGAAAATTCAAGACGAATCAGAACCGGTGGGCAAGCGATTTTCACAGATGCAGAGATTAGTGAACTAGCGGCCTCTGGCGGTACAAATTATCAAGATGAGATATTTCAGACGGGTATCTCAAACAATCTACAACTATCCGTAAGTGGCGCTGCTGATGAGGGTAAGGTAAAGTATTTCCTATCTGGAAACTTTGTAGACCAAGAAGGTACGGTCATCAATACAGGTTTCGAAAGATTTATTTTAAGGGCCAACACAGATATCCAGGTATCCGATAAGCTTAAGGTGGGTCTCAATCTTTTTGGTAGTCGTTCTACAATAACAAACGATTTGGTCGACTTCAATCGCTTTCAAGGTAGTTTGGTAATAAAAGCACTTACTTGGGACCCTACCACCCCTATTTTTAACGATAGTGGCGAGTTCAACAGGTTCTCAGAACGCGGTTTGGCGTCATTGAACATTAATCCAGTTGAAGACTTGAATACAAGCCTTATTGAGTCGGTAAACGACCGATTGAATGCCAATATTAATGTCAGTTTTGATATACTGGACAATCTTAATTATTCGCTTATCGCTGGTGCCAGTACATTCAACGGAGCCACCCAGACCTATAGAACCGATGAACCGCTTAATGATGTGAATTTTGGTACATCAAAAAATACATCTTATCAGGTGAGTAATATTTTAACGTGGCAACAAGAATTTGGTCAGCATAATGTAAAGATGACCGGAGTTTATGAGTTTTCAGGAGTACAAAGTAAGTTCAATGGATACAATGGAATTGACGTAGTTGTTCCCGGAGGGTTCTATTTTGGTGAATTTGCTTCAGGTCAAAGCTTATCTAATAATTTTACTGAATCAGCCATCGAATCGGTCATGGCAAGAGGGGAATATAATTTCAACAATCGCTTCTTTTTAACGGGAACGGTGCGTGTGGATTCTTCATCGAAGTTTAGGGAAGGCAACAGAACGGGTACATTTCCATCAGTGGGGGCCAGATATGCCTTTACAGAGGCCCCATTTATAGCGAACAGCGATTTTTTTAGTAGTTTTTCTGTAAGGGCTGGTTGGGGTCAAGTAGGAAATGAAAATATTCCCCCTTATAGCACCTTCCCAAGCGTAAGGGCCGACAGTCAGTTTGCTTTTGACGGTGGTACCTTATCTCCAGGTTCATCGCCAGACGGATTCGGAAATCCTGATCTTACATGGGAAACCACGACAACAACTAATCTCGGTGTCGATTTGGGCTTTTTTAATGGACGAGCGAGTTTAACCCTTGAAGCTTTTCAAAAAAACACCACGGACCTGTTGTTGAGAGTTCCTCTGCCACAATTCACCGGAGGTGAATTTATAACTGGAAATGTGGGCGAGGTGGAAAACCGCGGTATAGACATTGCCCTATCGGGTACATTAATTAATACAGATAATTTTGATTGGAGTTCAACGTTAACATATTCCTATACGGAAAATGAGGTTGTCGATCTTGGGGGAGTTGATGAAATACAAGGAACTTTCGGAAGTATTGACGGTCAAGGAAGACAGTGGAATAGGATTCAACTGGGTAGACCTATAGGCCAGCTATACGGTTCAACATTTTTGGGCACATGGAAAAGTACGGATAATATTCCATTGAACGAGGCAGGTAACCCAATTGCTCAACCTGGCGATGCTCGCTATCTTAGGGATGCCGATGGTGAACGCGTCATTCAGGCCATTGGAAACGGAACACCACGCACATTTTGGGGTTGGAACAATACGTTGAACTATAAAAATTGGGATTTGAATGTGTTCGTACAGGGCGTCGCTGGGTTCCGTGTTTTAAATGCGGTTCAAGGCGTCATTGTTGGAAATACAGGGAATCAGAGAAGCTTCTTAGCAGCAGATCAAGTGAACCAATGGACTCCAGAGAATGAGACCGACATCCCCGCTGGTGGTATTAATGATGCGGGTTCAACGCGTTATGTCGAAAACGGAAAATTTATCAGGCTATCAAATTTAGCTTTAGGGTATACCTTCCGGGATATTGGTGGATCGGGTACCACAGCGAAGCTATATGTGTCCGGCCAAAATTTGTTTTTAATTACGGATTACACAGGCTATGATCCCGAGCATACTTCAAGACCAGCAAACAATGCGGGTAATGTTGATGTAGCGGCCGGTATCAATGCAGGTTCTTACCCAAATCCACGTACGGTGTCAGTTGGAATTAAAGTCGGATTTTAGTAGATTTAGTAAAAAATTGTGAAAATAAAATAGAAATTATGAAAAACTTTAGAAAAAAAGGTTCACGGAAATTAGGTTTCTTACCTGCTTCTTTAATGGCCTTGGTAATGTTCACGGGATGTGCTGATTTGGAGGAAGATCCCACCATCGCCAATCTTGCCCCCGGTTCTTACACCAATCAGGTGGAGCTTGAACTTGGGGTGACCGGCATATACTCACAATTGCGCAATGCCTCACAATGGTCTACCTTCTTTGTAGCAGGCTGGGCGGGTGATGATATTACCACCCACAAAGTGAGTAATAAGGCAGACTTTAGGGAATTTGACCAAAGGGCCGTAACCTCAGAAAATGCAAGAACCGTAGGTAATTGGCGGGATATTTATCGAATGGTCCGTGCCGCCAACAGTGTTTTGGAAAGCGCTGAAGGTATAGAACTCCCCGATCAGGATGCACAAAACCGACTATTGGGAGAGGTATATTTTTTAAGGGGTGCCATGTTCTTTCATTTGACCCGTGTGCACAGTAGAATTCCTTTACCGTTGACTTCTGAGCCCGAATTGGATATTAGTAGGGCAAGTCAAGCAGAGGTTTATGCACAGATTGAATCTGACTTATTGCAGGCGGTATCATTGTTACCTGCGGTATATCCCGGTGTTCAACCTGGGGCTCCAAGACCAAACGCTGGTTCGGCGAGGGCGATGTTGGCACGTTTGTATTTAGACTGGGCCGGTTTTCCAGAAAATGATAATTCTAAATATGCATTAGCGGCATCTACAGCCAAAGAGGTAATTGATAATGCCGGTTCCCATGGTTGATAATTTAGAAACGCTATGGAGATTAGATAGCCGATTTAATAGCGAGGGGGTATGGACAATACCTTACAACAGGAACAATGGCCTTAATAATCGTAAATACGGTAAATTAGGTAATCCATCTGATTTGACGGGATGGCAAGAAACGTTTGCTGAAATCAGATTTTTTGAAGATTTCCCTGAAGGGGCAAGAAAAGAAGCTACGTATAGAACGGATCATGATTGGGAGGCCTTTACCGATCAGCAGAATCCAGTTTTCAAAAAGATTACTGGGCCTATTGGAGATATTCCGCTAAATGATTTTAATACAGATCGAAATGATCTTTATATGCGATTTGCCGAAGTACTCTTAATCTATGCAGAAGCATCTGGAAGATCTGGAGGTGATACGCCCGATGCTTGGGAAGCTTTAAATAAAGTAAGAAGAAGAGCTGCCGGACTTCCATTTGATACCCCGGTTAGTGCTGAAACTGCACAAAGAATCTTGGATGCTGAAGGAAATTTTATACCACATCCCGATGGGTTGACCTATGTTGATGTTACCAGTGGAGACTTGGCAGAATTAACATTTACAGAGCGTAAGTGGGAGCTCGCAGGAGAATGGCTACGCTGGAACGACCTTGTACGCATGCAACGTGTGGAACAGGCACTGTCACAAAGAAACCCACAAGTATCAAGAAACGTTGACGGTGAATTGTTGCAGGCGTCAAACGCAATTATTGGGTCCTTGGGCACTGATAATTACTTTGCTCCAATACCTGCAAACGAAATCGTATTAAACCCAAATCTTGGTAATTAAAGTTTGAGTTAGTTTGTTAGTTTAAGTACAGCGGTAAGAACTTTAGAAAGTTTTTACCGCTTTTTTTTTGGTAGGGTTTTAACTAAAATCAGTCTTCTTCTTTTTTTAGTTTACCTAGCAAAATCTACGTATTTTAGAAAGACATAAATCCAAATTATCGTATGGTCGACAGGCATTTCAATTTTCATTTCTTCAGTTCGAAGGGCGTTTCAATTTGCGCAATGGTATTGATGATTTGTGGCACATTTTCATGCAAGGAATCAAAGGAAAAAGAAGTTGCTATAGCGGACGAATTAAAATTATTCACCTCTGTTCCTTCAGATGTGTCTAAAATTGACTTTGTAAATGAGTTGGAGGAAACCTTGGAATCGAACTATTATCAATACATGTATACCTATGTCGGAGGAGGAGTGGCCGTTGGAGACATCAATAACGATGGGTTACAAGACCTTTATTTCACATCAAATTCGTCTGAGGATAAGTTGTATTTAAACCAAGGTAATCTCCGCTTTAAAGATATTACCGTCGCAGCGGGAACTACCATTAATGATGGATTCAACACTGGTGTAACTATGGTCGATATCAATAATGATGGATTTCTGGATATTTATGTTTCACGGGGTGGCTGGAAAGATGAAGACGGTAAATTTGCCAATTTGCTCTACATGAACAACGGAGATCTTACATTCACCGAAAAAGCGGAAGAGATTGGTCTCGCTGATAACAATCGATCGATACAAGCCACTTTTTTTGATTACGATAGGGATAATGATTTGGATGTCTATATTTCCAACACACCAGACATTACCAGTCGAACACAGGTTCTCGATTTGGACAAAATACACAAAGACCCGAAAACACTGGAATTAAAGGGAAGTGATCGCTTATATCAAAATGATGGTTCAGGTCGTTTCAAAGATGTTTCAGAAAAGGCTGGTTTGCAATATGATATTGGCTTTGGACTCAATCCACAAGTTGGGGACTTGAACAATGATGGTTGGATGGACATTTATGTCTGCAACGATTTCAATTCTCCAGATTTGGCCTATGTCAATAATGGTAACGGAACATTTACCGAATCTCGTGATAAGGTTTTCAAACATATGTCTTTCAATAGTATGGGTAGCGACATGGCCGATATTGACAATGATGGTTTGCAAGATCTTATGACCTTAGACATGAATCCAGAAGATTATATACGCTCAAAAACGACCATGGCCATGACCTCAATTAATCAATTCGAATTGATGGTCGATAAGGGGTATCATCGTCAGTATATGCACAATATGTTACAGGTCAATAATGGCAATGGTACATTTAGTGAAATCGGAAATATGTCTGGGATAGCCAATACGGATTGGAGTTGGTCTTTATTGTCAGCTGATTTTGATCTTGACGGTCTAAATGATGTTTATGTCACCAATGGTGTATATCGTGATGTTATCGATAGGGATAAGAACAATGAAATTCTTGATATTTTAAAAGCTAATGGACGAAAACCGACACCAGAAGATTTTTTACAGTTTGCAAAAATGCTTCCCCAGCAAAAGCTGAATAATTATCTGTTTAAAAATAAGGGTGATCTAACCTTTGAGAATACCACGAATTTATGGAGCAATACCGCACCAACATTTTCGAATGGTGCCGTATATGCCGATTTGGACAATGATGGCGATTTGGATATTGTTACGAACAACATTAACGAAAAGGTAACCTTATTAGAGAACAATTCGACAAGAAGTTCTCTGAAACACTTTTTACATGTTGAATTTGATGGGCCGACGACTAATATTTTTGGAGTTGGTGCAACGGTGAATTTGTACTTTGGTGATGGTGCTAAACAAACCAGACAATTAGTAAATTCAAGAGGTTTCCTGTCGTCAGTTTCAAATGTCTTATACTTTGGATTGGGAGATCGTACATCTATTGACGAACTTGAGGTCATATGGCCAGATGGTAAAGTTCAATTATTGAAAGATGTCAATGCCAACCAAAAGCTATCGATAAATTATAAGTTGGCGGAACATATTGAAATGCCAAACCAGGTCAATGAAAAATTATTCACCCAGATTGATGTAGCGTATCATCATAACGATCCCTATTTTAATGATTATGAGCTTCAAGTATTGTTACCCCACAAACTATCGCAGACAGGGCCTTGCTTAGCAAAAGCTGATATCAATCAAGATGGTTATGATGACCTTTATTTAGGTGGAGGGCATAACCAACCAGGGCAGTTGCTTCTCAGTAATAAAAATGGAGGTTTTTTAGCGAAGACCGTTCCTGTTTTTGTTAAGGATAAAGTATTCGAAGATGTCGGAGGTACTTTTCTCGATGCCGATAATGATGGAGACAAAGATTTATACGTGGTAAGTGGAAGCTACGAATTTAGGGAAACACCCAGATTGCTTATTGACCGTCTATATTTAAATGATGGGCAGGGTAACTTTACAGCTTCTACTGGGTTGATACCTGAAGTTGGTATTGCCGGTTCGGTTGTTACACCTTCCGATTACGACGGTGATGGAGATATAGATCTTTTTGTAGGTGGAAGGGTGGTAACGGGCCAGTACCCCTATCCTGCGAGTAGTCTATTGTTGGTGAATGAAGGCGGGCAATTTTCGATTCAGAATGATAGGCTAGCACCTGGATTTAATAAAATTGGATTGGTCACTGATGCGCAATGGACAGACATTAATGGAGATAACGAAACAGATTTAATACTGACAGGAGAATGGATGGGTATTGAGGTTTTTCTCAATAGAAATGGAGTATTGACAAAAAGTAATGAATATAGCAACTTGGCAGAAGCCACTGGGTGGTGGAACAAACTAATTGTTGCAGATGTGGACAATGATGGCGACACGGACATCATTGCGGGAAACCTAGGTTTAAACTATAAATTTCACGCTTCGAAGGAAAAACCTTTTGAGGTATTTACCTCTGATTTTGATTACAATGGCTCTACAGATGTAATTTTGGCGAAAGAGTATAACGGTAAACAAGTACCTGTACGCGGCAAAACATGTATGACACAACAAATACCTAATTTGGACCAAAAAATCGCTTCCTACAGTGACTTTGCGAGTAGGGACCTCGTAGGGATTTTAGGGGAAGAGGTTAAAACTGCACTTCACTATAAAGCTACAGAATTTAGATCAGGTATCTTTAGACGAGCAGACGATGACACCTTTGTTTTTGAACCTTTTGAAAATAATGTTCAGATAAGCCCAATAAATAGTATTCTTTATGATGATTTCGACGGAGATGGAAAAGAAGATCTGGTGATGGCCGGTAATAACCATCAATCAGAAGTTGAAACTACCCGTTCCGATGCAGGTTTTGGAATATTCTTAAAAGGAGGTGGTAAGAATGGTTTTAAGCATGTGAGACATCTAGACTCTGGTCTGTTTGCTGATGGTGACGTTAGGGCGATGTCTTTGATTAGGCAGGGAAACGATAAATTATTGTTTATAGTCAATAATAATGATAAGCATCAGGTATATAAAATTCGCTAGAATAAATCTTTGAAAACATTGACCAGTGAAGTACTAAGGCAGTCTCAAAAAGAAGAATCACTAATTTTCAAATGGCGTAATAAAGAGCCTACCGGTCTTTAGACAGCAAACTTTGGGTTTCTACAGTCTTTCCAGTCTTTTTCGATTAGTCTACTTGAGGTAAAAGAGCTTAAAAGCGTACCATACTGAATTGAGTAATCTCTGAGGTAGGAGGTTTAATTCTTGGTCTTCTTTGGTATTCCGGATAAATAACCTTAGAGCACTTTTGAATATAATTTTAATCTTCAACTAAGATGTCTTCGAATGATGGTTTTTGTATTGTAAGCCAAACAAACATCAATTAAATCAAACAAATCGCGAACAAAAAATTCAATAACAGAGGAAGCACCTGTTTTTTTGTTGAAAAGCCTTAATAAGTTACTGTAAGGATTTTATCAAAAAACCTACTTTTGTCACAAATGTTATTTTAAAGGAATACCGTTATGTCAGAAGAAGTAGAGCGAATAAAAACCTTGATTATCGGTTCTGGCCCTGCAGGGTATACTGCAGCGATTTATGCGGCTAGGGCAGATTTAAAGCCAGTGGTATATACGGGAATGGAACCAGGTGGACAATTGACCACCACGACTGAGGTAGACAATTTTCCTGGATATCCAAAAGGGGTCGATGGGCCATCCATGATGGTGGAATTGCAGCAACAGGCGGAACGTTTTGGTACTGAAGTTAGAATTGGAATGATTACTGCAGTCGATTTGAGCGATGAGGTGGGCGGCATACATAAAATAACCGTTGATGATAACAAGCAACTTGAAGCCGAGACCGTAATCATTTCAACAGGGGCCTCAGCAAAGTATTTAGGACTGCCCAGTGAGCAGCGCTTGAGAGGTGGTGGTGTTTCAGCCTGTGCCGTTTGTGATGGATTCTTCTACAAGGGCCAAGATGTTGCTATTGTTGGTGGTGGTGATACTGCAGCTGAAGAAGCGTCATATTTGGCCAATATTTGTAAAAAGGTCACCATGCTTGTTCGAAAAGACCATATGAGGGCTTCTAAAGCGATGCAACATCGGGTAAATAACTTGGAGAATATCGACATCCGTTACAATACTGAAATTGATGAAGTATTGGGAGACCAAGTAGTGGAAGGACTCCGTATGGTTAACAACCAGACAGGTGCAAAAGAAGAAATCGGTATTACCGGACTTTTTATCGCCATAGGCCACAAACCGAACACCGATGTTTTTAAAGGACAGTTAGATATGGATGAGACCGGATATATCATTACTGAGCTTGGTTCAACCAAAACAAATAAACCAGGGGTTTTTGCTAGTGGAGACGCGCAAGATAAAATATATCGACAGGCAGTCACTGCAGCTGGAACGGGATGTATGGCTGCATTGGATGCAGAACGTTATCTCGCTACGATAGAAGCTGTAGCGGTGTAAAGCACTTTACCAATTTATCTATACACAAAAAAGCGCGTTGGACCGGTCCAACGCGCTTTTTTGACTTAAATTAAGAAGAAGAAATACTCAATCGATGCGTTTGTAATTCTCCGAAAATGTTCGTTTGCCTTCTTCATCTAAGTTGATTTGGCTGTAGGTATCTGTTTTGAGGTCCAATTCAAAAATGAACTCGGTCAATGTATCCAATGCCTTCATCATCTCATGATCCCCATAAACAATGGTTTCATGTAACTCATCTTCGGTAATAAAATAGTTGCCATAGCCAAAACGCCCCTCCGGCTCGTTGGGAACATAGCGAGACCACATGACTTTGCCATTGTAATACATTTTTACCTGTCGATAGCCTTCTGCCTTGGGTTCAGTACTTGAAATGTTGATACCATCATCATAATGGTGAAAGCTAACCAGTTCCCAAGTTCCCTCTATTGAATGAAAAGCATCGGGTTGGTCAGAGTTCAATTCTGTCGCCGATATTAATATCAGCATCAAAAAAAGGAGTCCTAGTACTTTTTTCATTGTAATGGTTTTAATGAAGTAAATAATTCACTAATAAGTTACTTATTTTATGTGAATTGTGTAATAAAAAACCTATTAAATTACAATAATGCTAATTTAGGTAAAAATGAGTGCAAATATTAGCATAAAAAAATCCCGATTTATTCGGGATTTTTACCTCTATGGTTGATTATTTATTTTTTAGTATTTGTGTACACTCCCCGAAGCAGATTTTTTCTTTTGAACGGCAGCATCACCCGTATACGATATATCAGCACCGCTACTGGCATCAGCAGTAAGGGATTCTGAAACATTAACCGAGATATCGGCACCGCTGCTGGCATCTGCAGTGCATCGTTTTGCCATTAGGCCTCGCGCCTTGATATCGGATCCGCTACTTGCATCTGCATAAAACAAATCGGTTCTTCCAGAGATTTTAATATCGGCACCACTACTGGTATCGGCAGAAACTTCATTGGCATCCAACTCTACTTCCAAGTCAGATCCACTGCTGGCATCCAGCTCAATTTTATCGGTTTTTATGGTATTTTGTGCAATAAGGTCAGCACCACTTGAAGTGCTCAATGAGCTTACTTCGGGTAGCGTCACGTACACATTTTTCGTTGCTCTCCCTATATTTTCAATGGCATGTATTTTTAATCTTCCATCCCTGATATCGGTACCAATAAGGTCGATGATATTTTCATCGGCTTCCACGGTAATACTGAAGTTATCCGCTTGTGTTACAAATACATCCAACCCTTCTGAGGCATAAACCGCAGTGAATTCATCAGATATCTGACGGGATTCCTCCACGATTTCTCCATTTCCCCTTTTGCCTTCGCCAAAGCTGATGTCAAAGGCGCACGAAGAAGTAAAAAGTGCCATAAGGGCTGCGATTGCGATTCTTGCTAGTGTTGTCATGATTGTTGTTTTAAGATTGATTAAAATTCGTTTTTGTCTTTTGTTTATACTATTGTTATCTTCTCAATTGTTGAATAAAGAGACTGAGTTGTGATTCATTCATTTTTAAGCTTTTTCATAGCTTCTATATTATTGCTGTCCAGTTCATATGCTACCGCATAACTTTCTTGGGCCTTTATTGCTTTATCCAATTGTTCATAGACTTGACCTAGTATGAAATAGGAATAGGAGTGCTCTCTTTTCTTTTTTAAAACCTCACCTGCTAAATCAATTGCTTCATTAAATCTTTTGAGATTTGATAACATCATTAAAGCATTTTGCCAATCTTTTGGAGAAAATGATTTTGTGTCAATTTCATTTTTAAATTTTGGATTTGATTTTAAGTAATAAAAAGCAGGAAGATTTACTTTCCATCCATTCTTTTCTCTTAGCGCTTCTTTTATTATGGAAATGGCTTTATCATCGTTTTTGACCATACTATAGGCATATGCTAATTTTCCATACATTCCATACCATCCTTTTAACATGCTTTGGGCCATGGTAAGTCGTTTTGTTCCAAGTTCTTTGTTCCCAACATTTATGGCAAAAAGTGCTTGATTCAATCGAATTCTACCATAATGATAATTCAAAAGGTTGTTTAGATCATTAATCGGCTCTTTTGAATGGTCTACCCTTAAATCTACTTGATTGAACCACTCATTGTTTATGCCCTTTACCACTAAAGCCGCAGATTGCTTTCCTGATAGTTGTCCACCAGCATGCTGACCCGAGACTAAGCTTTCCAGTAGTCGTTGCGCCAAGGTACCCTCAGAACTTTCAAACGTCATTGCCATATCCCTTAAAACACCTTCCGCCAGTTGGTTGCCCATGACCAAATAGTTCTTTCCAATGATATGACCTGCCCTACCATTCCAATACTTCAATGTCTCCCCAGTAAAGGCATAAGGTTTACCTGTTGCATCCAAACCTCCAACCTGTCTATAATGCGATGCTTCATCATTTAATCTGATATTTTCAATGACCTCATTAATAGACTCTCCTGATTTTAGTTGTTTAAGACCTTCAATAGCGTACAGTGGCTCTGTTTCGGCAATCACAGAGAAAGCTCCAATACCTGGTTCTATGTATATGGTCGAATTACCCACGTAGATATTGTCAGTTGCTACGGCAATTCCCCACTCTTCACTTGTCTGGTCATAGGCAACAATGGAAAAAGTAGAATTTATGTCTTTCCCATATAATAGGCTTGGTAGGTTTTGACCGAATACATCGGTAGGCCAGAACAAGAGAATAAAACAAGCAAAAAGAGCTAAAATTTTTGTCATTTCCTTCCTTTTCTAGTTCTCTTCCTCTGCCTTGATTTCCACACCATCCTCATCGATTTTCATTTTAAACGATTCATTACGTCCTTCCACATTGATATCAATGCCATCTTCATTGATAATGATACTTCCCGCTTCATCATCTTCTGAATTCAGGTTATTAGGGCAGTTTAGGCATTTTAATTCTCCATCACTGCCCATGACCCATAGGTAATCAACGATATCTTTTCGGTAAAGGTCTTTATCGTTTTTAATACCCCGACCAATAGTTCCTTTTGCAGAAGCATCCAACATGATAATCTTTCCCTCTGGCACGTAGACGATATTTCTGACCTCTTGGTTACGCACTTTGTTTTCTCGATCGGTGGTCAGATAATTATTCAAAAAAACTTCATCATTATACAGCTCGTATTCGTAATCAATATGGGAAGACCTACTTTTGGCCTCCTCGAAAGAAGCTCCATCAGCATCCTTTTTAATTTTTATGCGTAATAAGCTATCCTCAGATTTTCTAAGGCTAAAACGTACATCTTTTGAGTATAACAGGGCATTTCCGCTTTCGTCATAGACAAAGTACATTCCGTCTATGGAAGGTTTATTTTCTAGGTCAAATTCGTCATTGGCATTGATTCGAATTTTAATGGAATCACCAACCATTTGTATGCTGTCATTTATGGTAGTCGTACTTGTAAATGCCCGTGCCGCTGCCTGTCTAACGCCTAGGGCAATCAATACTCCGATGGATAGTAACCACAATCCAAGCAACGTAAACTTAGCGATGTTGCCAATTGATTTTAGGTTGTTGACCAATATCTTCAATCCTAAATAGAGAACGAAGAAGAACGGAATTCCGGCAGCGAAGAATACCAAGATAGAGACCAACCAAACAGGAGCACCGGTCGTATTTACGATATCGTAGAAATCAATTCCAGGAAAATGTACCAAATCGACTACTCCGGCGGTAACCAGCCCAATAAATAGCCCTATCAAGGTAGCCGCACCGACAATAATCAATATGATACCAATGAATTTACCAAACACTTTGAAAAGGAACATAAAAATATCCCCAATGGTATCGAAAAAGGTCCTGGAGCCGCTCTTGACCTTGTTGCCCATTTTTTCATAGTCAACGTTCTTTACCTTATCTGCAACATCATCAAACCCCTCTTTTACTTTGCGTTCTATATTGGTGATGTTGATGGGCTCTCCCCGCATATCCAATTTTTGGGAGGTTGTCGTGGCTTCCGGAACCAGTATCCAGAGCAGAATGTAGGCAATCAATCCGAAGCCTGTAAATACTCCAAGAAGAATGAAAATCAGGCGAATCCAAAGCGCGTCGAATCCTAAATAATGTTCCAAGCCCGCACATACTCCTCCAATGTATTTTGTTTCGGTATCACGATACAATTTCTTCACCCTACCGGTTGTAGCTGTCGTTGTTTTTGGTCTTGGTTCATCCTCAAAAATATCCTCATCGACCATATAATCTTCAGGTTGCCCCATTACACTAATAACAGCGTCAACTTCCTTTTGGGTGATTACCTGACGGTCGTGCTCCATTTTTTCAGAAAAAAGTTCTGATATACGGGCTTCGATATCGGCTATGATCTCATCGCTACCGGCTGTGCCTGAAAAGGACCTCTTTATGGCTTCAAGATACCGCCTAAGCTTGTTGTACGCTTCTTCGTCAATGTGGAAGAAGGTATTTGCTAAATTTATATTTACTGTCTTATTCATTTTTCGTTGACTATTTGTTGTTGGTTACCAAGTTTACTGCATTTCTAAGTTCATCCCAGGTGCCGTTTAATTCTTTCAGAAATAACTGGCCCGTTTCGGTGAGTGCATAATATTTACGTGGTGGTCCTGAAGTGGATTCTTCCCAACGGTAGTTGAGCAATCCGGCGTTTTTTAAGCGGGTCAATAGTGGGTAGATCGTACCCTCCACGACAAGCATTTTTGCATCTTTCAAGGCCCCGAGAATTTCTGATGCATACTTATCCTGATCCTTGATAATAGATAGGATACAATACTCGAGAACCCCTTTGCGCATCTGTGCTTTTGTGTTTTCTATATTCATAACTGTAGGATTCCTTAATTTAATTACTGTTCGTTTTGTCCCATTTTTTCTGGGTAATTTACCTCTACAACACCCTCTTTAAAAAAGAGAGGGTATGTGAGTTCGTTTTGATTGGTTTTTGATGTGATGAGCATCTCATGATTGATGAGCCCTTCGACTATGCGCTGGGCGAGTTGATTTTGATTCGTTTTTTGATACTTTGGCTCTACTTCGACATGCTCAGCCCAGATTGATGATTAAACTCCTATTTTTATTAATTCAATTGTTCCTCATGATTATAACTCAGTTCTCTTTTAATTTTCCAATTCCCTCTATCTAAGACCCAAACATGGGTGAACTTAGCAATATCCCCTTTTTCGTATCTGCCATTTTCATTTAAAAATTCAAAGGTGTGGACTCCATGCTGAATAGCGCCATACAATACTCCTTGGGCATACATCGGATAAACCTCTAGACTATTTGGTATCAATATTCGCTTGGCCGGCTGCAGATCATTATCACTTAAATTTTTGCACCCGTTTTCAATATTCCTGACAAAAGCATCACGACCCTCCGTGATTCCCACTTTGTCATGGTAAAATTCAAAATCTTCGGTAAACATTTCTTTCAACACTTGTATTCCGCAATTGTTAAAGGCGGCATCAAACAAAATACTGTCTTTTGTTTTTAAAGTATTGAACAAATCATTTTTGGCGGTAACCTGAGTATTTGCATCTATACTGAAGATTATAAAACCCAACAGCGCTATTTTTCCCAATAATCTCATTACTTAATAAACTTAATGGTTATTGGATATTCAAATCGTTGACCTTCGTTTGTTCTAATGGTGGCAAGAATAGTATATACGATGTTTACAACTACTAGTCCAGCATGTAGTACACCACTGATGCCAGCGGGCCACAACCAACGTCCTAACCTAAAATCATCACTACTGATATTAATATCTAAGTTGTTCAGGTCACTTAGCCCGTGAAATCCCCAGAAATTACCATCAAATAGGTCGGGTAAAAAGCCTATGAAAAATGGAATACTAATTAAGCCCACAAGAATGGAATACAACAGCATACTAATTTGGAAATTTAAAGCCTGCTTTCCATTATAGTCTACAAACTCATTCTCTTTCTTGTTGGCAGTCCAAAGTATAAGGGGTAAAATAAAATTCCCGAAAGGAATAAAATACTTTGAAAAGGTCGAGGCGTGTATAATTGCCGAGAGGTTTCTTTCATGTTTGGTCAATACTGTTGCCATTGTTCGTTTTTTGATATTTTGCCCTGATTAGAGGCATTTGATTGTTGATTGCCTATTAGCTTACGATGCAAATATATATTCAAAAGATGGTACTATGCAAAACAAAGTACTATGATTTAACTTTTATTTAACAAATAATAGGTGGTCATTAATCCGTAAATTTGAGGGGATATCCCTTTAAATAAAAGCCATAACGGGTGGAATTGCATTTAGAACATCTTAAAAGGAAAATTTTATCCTACACCTTTGTTGAGGAACAGTTTCTGACCAATCAGGTGCAGCAGTACGAACGATTTCGGTTGAAAAAAGGGGAAACATTGGTCACCCCCGGTAAAAAAGTGGAATACTTCTATTACTTGGCCACTGGTTGTATTTGTTATTATAAAGTGGAAGGTGGTGAGACCAAGGTTTTGGAATTCTACACCGAAGATGTTTTTTTTACTGACTTGCTTTCTTACGTAAATGAGGTGCCATCGAGTTATTATTTAAAAGCTGTAGAACCCACTTTAGTTTTTGGTATTCAAAAATTGGATGCGGAACGGATGTTTGATGATTCGCATCAGTTGGAGCGTTTTGGTCGACTCTCGATGCAAGAAGCATTCTTAAAATTATTTACCCGTGTAGAGCGCATGAGTATTCGAAGTAATGAAGAGCGATACTCCCGTTTGTTGGAAAAGCGCCCAGATCTTTTTCAACGGGTGCCGAATTACCTTATAGCAAGTTATCTGGGAATGACCCCAGTGGGACTTTCTAAATTAAGAAAACGACTTCGTACCAGTATTTCCAGTAACTAATCGAAGTGAAATTGATTCTTTTTTCCTTTCTCCCATAACCTACAATAAAATCTCTCCCATAACCTACATCCCAGTAGACTGAAAGTTTGTGGGTATATTCATTTTCAGTATCCTTCAAAATCTGTAGGCGTAAATGTTGCGCTCAAATCCAACATGATTATGGCGAAGGAAAGCACAAAATGTATAGTGTTTGATCCATGAGCCACATTTTGTGATTTTGTAAATGAAGTATGGTTATTGTTAAGGGATTAAAAAATAATCATATCTAACAATAACAAATTTATTTTTTTAATGCGTTTTTATTATACTGGTTTAATGAGTTTGATATGAATTAATACTAATTTCATTTTGTTCAAAAAATACAGTTATGACAAATCAGTACATGGATTTAGAAACCTTGAAGTATCTACTATTTAAGGTACAGGATGTAAAGGAAGTACTCGAGCAAGAACGGTTTTCGGAGTATGACGAAGAGGCGGTTGAAATGTTTATAGATTCGGTAAAGGATTATGCCGATAAAGAAATGTATCCTTATTTCAAAGAGATGGATGAACATCCGGCATATTTCAAGGATGGGGAGATAGTGGTGCATCCCCAGGTGACTAAATATATGAAGCAGGCAGGTGAGATGGGTTTTGTCAGTGCCCCTTTTGACTATGATATTGGTGGACTTCAAATGCCCTCAATGGCTGTAAACGCCTCTGCCTTTATACAAGAAGCTGCCAACAACCATTTGCCTGGTTATGTTGGTTTGACACTTGGGGCGGCTGAATTGATTATCCATTTTGCAAACCAATCACTGAACGAAACCTATGTTCCCAAAATGATTTCTGGCGAATGGGGCGGAACGATGTGTTTGACCGAACCCCAAGCAGGAAGTTCATTATCCGATATTGTGACTTCGGCAACTCCTAATGGCGATTCCTATAAAATACACGGACAAAAAATATTCATTTCGGGAGGCGATTACCGAGGTGCTGAGAATATTGTTCATTTGGTTTTGGCCCGTATCAAGGGCGCACCTGCCGGTACTAAAGGTATTTCTTTGTTTGTCGTTCCAAAGAATAGACCAACCTCAGAAGGAACTTTGGAGTCCAATGATGTGACTACAGTAGCCGACTTCCAAAAAATGGGTCAGCGTGGGTATTGCACCACCCATCTGTTTTTCGGCGATAAGGAAGACTGTAACGGTTGGTTGGTCGGTGAACCCAACCAAGGGTTACGTTATATGTTCTTGATGATGAATGGTGCCCGTATCGCCGTGGGTCGAGGCGCTGCAGCTATTGCAACTGGTGCATACCATGCATCCTTGAACTATGCCCATGAGCGTCCACAAGGCCGTGAACTGCAAAGTTCTGGAAAGAAAGACGCTTCAACCGAACAGACCTTAATTGTCAACCATCCTGATGTTCGAAGAATGCTATTGCTTCAAAAGGCCATAACTGAAGGGGCATTGAGTCTAGTGTTCCTTTGTTCAAAATATTATGATATGTCGGTTGCTGCCGCAGATGAACAAGAAAGGGAAAGGTATAAGCTACTCTTGGAAATTCTGACACCTATCGTCAAGACATATCCTTCTGAAATGGGTATCACCTCAATCAACAACGGTGTTCAAGTTTTGGGCGGCTACGGATTTTGTTCGGAGTATATAGTGCAACAGTATTTGAGGGATATCCGAATTTCTGCCATTTATGAAGGAACCACAGGAATTCAATCTCAAGACCTTTTAGGCCGTAAAGTAACAATGGCCAATGGTAAAGCGCTAATGCTATTGTCTGAAGAAATCAAACAGTCGATTGGTGAGGCCATGGCTCATGAATCTTTGGCGCCCTACGCCAAAAAATTGGGAGCAAAACTAGGGCTGACCGAACAAGTACTACAATCCTTAATGGGGTATGCCATGCAGGGGGACTATCAACGCTTCTTAGCCGATGCTACCCCATTTATGGAATTCTTTAGTACGATAGTAGTGGCATGGCAGTGGTTGGTCATAGGAACAAACGCCCAACAGGCTTTGATCATAGGTTCCAAAGACCATTCCGAAGATTTCTATGAAAGTAAGCTGCATACCATGAAGTTTTATTTCAAGTATGAGTTACCAAAGACTCAAGGGTTATCAGAAATTTTAATGGATAAAGAGGCGTTGACCTTAAATTCTGATAAAAAGATATTTGCCTAAATGACTGATATAAAATCAAAATTTGACCTTTTGGGAAAGGTTGCGATTGTAACAGGTTCTAGCAAGGGCATTGGTCTTTCCATTGCCCAAGGTTTGGCAGAGAACGGTGCCAAGGTGGTCATTAGTAGTCGTAAACAAGATGCGGTTGATACGGTAGCCAAAGAATTTCAGGTGAAAGGTTTTGACGCCATAGGTATTGCTTGCCATATCGCTGACGGAGATCAGCGAAAAAGTTTGATAGAACAGACGTTGTCTAAATTTGGGCGGATAGATGTGCTGGTCAATAATGCAGCTATCAACCCCTTTTATGGCCCTTTGGAAGCTACTGGCGAAGAAGTTTTCGATAAAATCATGGATGTTAATGTTAAAGCACCTTGGTTGCTATCGAATTTGGTACAGCCCCATATGAAGGAAAATGGAGGTGGTAGTATCATCAACATTTCTTCTGTTGAAGGGATACATCCCGGATTTCGATTAGGATTGTATAGCATGTCAAAGTCAGCACTGATTATGTTGACCAAGAACCAAGCTAAAGAATGGGGTAAACTGGGCATTCGTGCCAATGTGGTTTGTCCTGGACTGATAAAAACCAAGTTTAGCCAAGCCCTATGGAGTGATGAAAAGACCTTGGGTATGTATACGGGCACCATTCCGCTCAGACGAATGGCAGACCCTGAAGAGATGGCTGGTTTGGTAATGCTGCTCGCGTCAGATGCTGGTTCTTACATGACAGGCGGGGTATACACTGCCGATGGCGGTTATTTAATCTCAGGGTAATGATTTGTAATGTTTTTTGTCATTCCCGCAGAGGTGGAAATCCACATAGACCATCAAAACAGCGAAAAATAAATTTTAAAACATTTCATATCAAACTGTCACCTTGAGCGCAGTCGAAGGTGCAGTCTAGGTGCAGTCCTAAGAGCTACATGCATATGTTGTAAAACTATAACGAGAATTAAATGAACTTCGAATACAGCGAAAAATCTTTGGAGTTGCAGGCCAAGCTCAAAGCTTTTTTTAAAACCCATCTTGAACCTGTAGCTGAAGAAGTGGAAGCTTTTCACTCCAATCCAAGTAATGCTTGGAAACGTTGGCCCGGTACTGAAGATTTAAAGGAAAAAGCTAGGGCCGCTGGTTTATGGAACCTTTTCCTACCAAAAACTTATGGAGATTTAAGTCCGGGGTTGACTAATCTGGAATACGCTCCTTTGGCAGAGCAGATGGGGAGAATGATTTGGGCCTCGGAAATTTTTAATTGCAGTGCTCCCGATACGGGCAACATGGAGGTTTTAGCGAAATATGGTACTGCTGAACAACAAGATACATGGTTGCGACCCTTGCTGGAGGGAAAAATTCGTTCAGCATTTTTAATGACCGAACCAGAGGTGGCCTCCTCGGATGCTACCAATATAGAAACATCGATTGTCTCCGACGGTGATGATTATGTGATCAATGGTAGAAAATGGTGGTCTTCAGGTGCTATGGACCCGAATTGTAAGATTGCCATTGTGATGGGGAAGACTGATTTTGACGCATCTCGTCATCTGCAACAGAGTATGATATTGGTTCCTATGGATACTCAAGGACTTAAAGTGTTGCGTCCACTATCGGTCTTTGGGTATAACGATTCCCCAGAAGGTCACGCAGAAGTACAATTGACCAATATTAGGGTACCTAAAGAAAATCTATTGTTGGGAGAAGGCCGTGGTTTCGAAATTGCACAAGGGCGATTAGGTCCTGGTCGTATTCACCATTGTATGCGCCTTATTGGTATGGCACAGCGTTCATTGGAAATCATGGCAAAACGCACTTTGGAACGCAAACCATTTGGTCGCACCCTAGATACCTATAGTAGCATACGACAAGATATTGCAAAATCAGCATGTGAAATTCAGCAAACTCGTCTATTGGTGCTCTCCGCAGCGGATAAAATGGACCGTTTAGGGAATAAGGAAGCAAAAGATTTGATTGCTATGATAAAAATTGTAGCTCCAAGAATGGCGCTTGATATTATTGATAGGGCCATTCAGATTTTAGGAGGTAAAGGGGTGGGGAATGACACCCCATTGGCACACTTTTATGCCGCGGCGCGAACGTTACGTCTGGCCGATGGGCCCGATGAAGTACACATGAGTCAATTGGGCAAAAGCATCATCAAAAAATACACCTCAAGATTATGAGTACCAATCCCATAAAACCTGTTCGCGAAGGGGAGGAGTTGCCTGATGATAGCTTAAAATCGTTTCTGTATAACAATCAGTTAATTCAAGATAAGGGAAGTGAGCTACAAGTACAACAGTTTTCAAATGGCTATTCAAACCTAACGTATTTACTGAGCATTGAAGGGAAAGAGTACGTTTTGCGGCGCCCTCCGTTCGCCGCTCCCAAACGGGGTCATGATATGGGGCGCGAATATAAAGTGCTCTCCCAACTACATCCAGTATTTAATAAGGCTCCAAAAACCTTTATTTTCTGCGATGATACTGGCGTGTTGGGTGCGAACTTCTTTATCATGGAGAAGGTGCAAGGTGCAATTTTGACCGCAAAAGCAGCGCACAAAAAAGGGGTTTTGCCCAATGAATTCAAAACAATTTCCAACACTTGGTTGGATGCCTTTGTCGAATTTCACGGTATCGATTATAAGTCCGCTGGACTGAAAGATTTAGGTAGACCAGAAGGTTATGTGGCCAGACAGGTCACCAATTGGGGCAAACAATATTTCGCCGCTGCAACAGATGATGTGCCAGCAGCGCAGAAGGTGATAGAATGGATGGAGAAAAACCAACCCACCCATTACGACCATACGTTGATACACAATGATTTTAAATACGACAATGTGGTCTTCAGCGATGATAACTGGTTATCTATCTCGGCAATTTTAGATTGGGAGATGTGTACCCTAGGTGACCCATTGATGGATCTAGGCACCTCACTGGGGTACTGGACCACCGTTGATGACGCTGACTTCATGAAACAAGGCCTACCATCGCCGACGGTTATGGTAGGTAACCCGTCTCGAAGTGATATTGTGCAATCATACGCCATAAAAAGTGGTCGCTCGGTTGATAAGATTGTTTTTTACTACGTCTACGGATTGTTCAAAATAGCGGTTATCGCTCAACAGATATACTATCGCTACAAACACGGTCATACCCAAGACCCTAAGTTTGCAAACTTAAATAAGGCTGCGGCCCTTTGTTGCAATAATGCTTGGCGGGCCATTCAAAAGAACCAAATTGACAATCTCTATTAAATGGAAACGTATATCAACCCAAATCCTCAGGAATTCCAACGATTCAAAGAAGAAGTTGGAGATGGTCCCGTAACCATGTTAAATCTCTTAAAGTATAAAGCGGTTGTTGAAGAAACGGGCAAATCAGGAAAGGAGGCCTACAATGAATATCTAAATACGGCAAAATCATTCTTGGAAAATGTCAATGCCAAGGTTTTGTTTTTTGGTTCACCAAAACATATGTTAATTGGTCCGGTTGAAGAAGAACTTTGGGATGCTATCATCATTGTTCAATACAATTCCTTTGCTGACTTTGTTCGTATGGGTAAGGCAGAGGGGTATCCTTATCACCTCCGAGTCAGAGCTTTACAGAATTCTAGATTAATTCATTGTAAATCAAACTAATAAATATGAATTTAAAAGATAAAGTAGTTGTTGTTACAGGTGCCGGAAGCGGTATCGGTAAGGCCACGGCCAAACTATTTGGTGCACATGGGGCCAAGGTAATCGTTTCTGATATCGATCAAGATAGTGCCAGGGCCGTTGCTGATGACATATTGATGGCCGACGGCAAAGCCAATATGGTCAAGACTGATGTTACCCGTTTCGAAGAGGTGGAATTATTGGTGAATCAGATTGTTGAAAAACATGGCCAACTCGATGTGATGGTGAATAACGCAGGAATTGGCGGGAAACAGCAACGAAAGACGGCAGAGCATTCCAATGAAGATTGGCATAATGTTATTGCCGTGAACCAAACTGGGGTCTTTTATTGTATGAAAATGGCTTTGGGCCAAATGATGAAACAAGGTCATGGAAATATTGTCAATGTTGCTTCACTGGCAGGTCTAAAACCATCTGGAAACAACTTATCTTATTCTGCTAGTAAGTTTGCCGTGGTGGGAATGACAAAGTCCGCCGCCTTGGAATATGGTCGTAAAAATATACGTATCAATGCCGTTTGTCCCGGCTTTACAGAATCTGCCCTGTTGGATCAGCTGTTGTCCGTAAGTCCTGATATGGGTGACAAACTCAAGCGGTTTATCCCTATGGGTAGATTTGGTGAAGCCAATGAAATTGCTGAGGCCATATGTTGGTTGGCCTCTGATAATTCAAAGTTCATCACTGGCCAGACCATAACACTAGATGGTGGAAATTCCCTTTTATGATGTCTTATGAATACACTTAATATCCATACAAAAGAAGGGTATACCATCGTTCAAATGAAGCGGGGTAAGGCCAATGCCATTAACTTTGAAATGGTCAATGAATTGAGCCAAACATTTCAAAGCCTTGAAAATGATGATAGTGTCAAAGGGGTAATATTGACAGGGCAGCCCCACTTTTTCTCTGCAGGATTGGATTTGGTTGAATTGATTCAATATGAAAAAGCCCAAATGGATGGATTTTTCATCGCTTTTGGGTCACTTTATGGGCAACTGATACGATTTAAAAAGCCTTTTATTTCAGCTATTACGGGGCATTGTCCTGCGGGAGGCTGTGTTTTGGCGGTTACCTCAGACAATCGTTTTATGGCAGAAGGCTTGGAATATGTCATCGGGCTAAATGAGGTCGCTGTGAATATCCAAATCAGTCAGAACCTAACCGAAGTTTATGCGTATTGGATAGGGTCTGGTCTGGCACACCGCTATATTTTGGAGGGAAAACTTTTGAATGGACAAGAGGCGCTGACAGCAGGTTTGGTCGATGAGTTGCTTCCTTTAGAAGAGGTATTACCAAGGGCTGAAAAGCAAATGCACCATTATCTAAAAACAGATTTTGATATTTTAGTCAATACCAAACATAAAGTAAGAAAGCACCTTTTGGACAAGTTGGACCAAAATCCTGCAGAGTCGTTAAAAGAAGCCTCAGCCCTTTGGTGGAAACCAGAAATACGAACTAAAATGGAAGCATATGTACAAAGCTTCTCAAATAAAAAAAAGTAGAAGCGAATTGCATTACACTTGAATGATTAGCAGAAAAACGAAAACTAGGCTTTTTGTAGTCTTATTAATTGGACACTTTGTATTGATTTGTTGTTTTGTAATGAAATTTTATATCCAAGCAAGTGAAGGTTTGGGGAATGCTGTTGTAGAATCAAGTAAGGCAATACATGAGATTTTTAAGGAAAAAAATTAAAGAATCCAATAGTAAAGATTCCATACAATTGGAAAAACAACGAGTGGATAGTCTAAACAACCTAAAAATAGAACACGACAACATGAACAAGCAACTATTATTCGTAAAGAGACCGGTAGGTGAAGCTGGTGATGATACTTGGAATTTGGTCTCTAACCAAGTTCCAGAACCAAAGGAAGGTGAGATTTTGGTCAAGCAACACTATATTTCATTAGATCCGGCAATGCGCGGTTGGATGAACAATACAAAATCTTACATAGAACCTATGGCCATCGGTTCCGTAATGCGGGCTGGCTCGGTAGGCGAGGTGGTTGCCTCAAATAACCCAAAGTTTACCGTTGGTGATTTTTTGTCAGGTACTGGTGGAGTGCAGCAATTTACGGTTACTGATGGAAAAGGCTACTATCCAGTAGATCCTAGATTAGCCCCGTTGCCCACATATATAGGTACATTGGGCATGCCTGGTATGACCGCGTATTTTGGCATTCTTGAGATAGGGAAAATAAAGGAAGGTGATGTGGTCTTGGTCTCAGGTGCCGCTGGCGCAGTCGGAAGTATTGTTGGACAAATTGCCAAAATTAAAGGCTGTACCGTGGTTGGAATCGCTGGTGGAGCGGATAAATGTAAATATGTAATCGAAGAGCTCGGATTTGATGGGGCCATTGATTACAAGAACGAAAGTGTCCCCAAAAGGTTAAAAGAACTATGTCCAAAAGGCATTGATGTTTACTTCGATAATGTTGGAGGCGACATTTTGGATATTGCCCTGACACGCCTGCGTATGTATGCGCGTGTGGTCATTTGTGGTGCTATTTCCCAGTACAACAATAAAATGGCCATTAAAGGCCCCAGTAATTATCTATCACTTTTGGTGAATCGCGCAACCATGCAGGGTATGGTGGTGTTTGATTGGGCCAAACGCTATGGAGAGGCCGCCCAACAAATGGGTATGTGGATGGCCCAAGGAAAACTGAAAAGCAAGGAAGATATCTATGAAGGCATTGAAAACTTCCCAGAAACTTTTTCCCGTCTCTTTAGCGGTGACAAAATGGGGAAATTGGTATTGAAGGTTATTGAAGACTAGTTTATGACATTTTTGTCATTTCTGCGTAGGCAGTAATCCATCAAGAAGAAATAATATGGGTTCTCCTTTTATTTAAAATGGTAAAGGGTAAGAAATGAAAATATTGGTTTTGTTAATCATATCGAACTTGATTCAGCATCTTATCATCTAATAATATGACCCTAAAATAAATGCAAGGTGATATATAATTCAATCGGTAATTGATAGAAATGCAATGAAAGCAATTCGATGTAAAAGCTACGGTGCACCTGCAAATTTGGTGTTTGAAGAAACCGACAATTTAGAAGTTGGCCCAAAGCAAGTTTTGGTCAGTATGAAAGCCTGTGGCCTTAATTTTCCGGACACATTGATTATACAGGGCCTGTACCAATTCAAACCTGAATTGCCATTTACTCCTGGCAGTGATGTAGCGGGTGTGGTAAAAGCAGTTGGAGATGGGGTAAAACATGTAAGTATTGGGCAAGAGGTATTTGGTTTTGTGCCTTATGGCGGGTTGGCTGAAGAAGTTTTGGTGCCCGCCAATGCGTGTTTTCCTAAACCTCACCAGATGGATTTTGAAACGGCAGCCTCGTTTCTAATGGCTTATGGTACTTCGTTTCACGCCCTAAAGGATAGGGCAAAGTTAAAAGAAGGAGATACCCTTTTGGTACTTGGTGCTTCTGGGGGTGTTGGCCTGGCTGCTGTAGAATTGGGGAAGTTGATGGGCGCAAAGGTTATCGCAGCGGCCTCCACAGATGAGAAATTAGAATTGTGTAAAGAATACGGAGCTGACCTTACCCTGAATTACGAGAAAGAGGACATCAAAACAACGGTAAAAGAAATGACCTCCGGCATAGGTGTTGATGTGGTCTACGATCCGGTGGGAGGTAATTATTCTGAATCTGCCCTACGTGCAACAGCTCGTTATGGTAGCTATTTGGTAGTGGGTTTCGCTGCTGGTGATATACCTAAAATTGCTTTAAATCTTCCCTTATTAAAAGAGGTAGAAATCGTGGGGGTTTTTTGGGGTAGCTTCGCCATGAAAGAACCGCGGGCCAATATGGAAAATAGTATGCAATTGATGAAGTGGCATGCCGAAGGCAAATTAAGACCGCACATTCATAAAACGTTTAATCTGAAAGATAGTCCTTTGGCCTTGGAAGAAATGATGAAACGAAAGGTTATGGGCAAGTTGGTGGTGACGGTATAATTAGAATTGAGTTAGAAATAAATAACAATGGGACGTGAGCAATTACAATTCTGAATTTGGAATTAGGGAAAGTCTTAAATCTAATATCTATAAAGAATGCGATTAAAAAATAAAGTGGCCATTATAACCGGTGGCTCGCGAGGAATAGGTCAAGCCATTTCGGAGTTGTTCGCAAAAGAAGGGGCTACGGTAATCATTGTTGACTTACTTCCTCAAGGTGAAGAGGTTGCTAAGAAAATCAATGCCGCAGGTGGTAAGGCTGAATTTCATTCCGTATCGGTAACGGATAAATCAGCAATAGAGGCTTTATTTGAACAGGTCAGTAAGAATCATGGTACGCTTGACATCCTCATCAATAATGCAGGTATCACCCGTGACCGTACTTTAGAAAAAATGAGTGAAGATGAATGGGATGCCGTAATCGAAGTCAACCTCAAAGGTGTTTTCATTTGTACGCAAGCGGCTGCACCCTATATGAAGGCCAATGGCTACGGACGTATTGTGAGCGCTGCATCAAATGTTGGTCTAAGAGGTAATTTCGGGCAAACCAATTATGCTGCAACGAAGGCTGGGGTGATTGCCATGAGCAAAACGTGGACGGTCGAACTGGGCAAGTATGGTATCACTGCAAATGCTATTGCCCCTGGATTTACCATGACTGATATGGTCAAAAAAATTCCGCAAGAACACTTCAAAGCTATTGAAGCTAGTATTCCACTACGAACAGTGGCTCAGCCAATTGATATTGCCTATGGGTATTTGTATTTGGCTTCAGAGGAGGCCCGATTTGTTTCAGGAACATGTTTGACGATTGATGGCGGTACTTCACGATAAATTTTAGATTATGCCAAAATTGGAGCTAAAGGATTTTGAAGAGTTCAAAACATGGGAAGGGAAGCCTCTTCCCGATGGGGATTGGATAAGGGTTACCCAAGAAATGATTAATGATTTTGCAAAAGCAACAGGTGATTTTCAATGGATTCATGTTGATGTCGAAAAGGCCACAATATATTCGCCCTTTAAAAAACCGGTCGCGCATGGGTTTCTATCCTTATCATTGCTTTCAAAGATGTTGGGAGATTTGTTCGTGGTAAAGTCAGCGAAAATGGCCGTAAATTACGGCCTAAACAAAGTTCGTTTTCCGAGTCCGGTTGTTGTGGGTAGCCAACTTCGGCTTTTAGGAGCAATTACAAAACTTGAACCCTACGGAGACATGGGCCTTAGGGTAACATGGAATTGTACCGTGGAAATTGAATATTCCGAAAAGCCCGCTTGCGTAGCTGAATTTATAAGTCTTATGTTTGAATAAAACAAAATGAAGCGACCTTCCAATTTTAAAATAAACCTTTTCACCTTCTTTAAGCTCCCTTCCGCTTGGTGGTGTGGAGTTCGGTTAACGTCGATTGATGAGGTCAGTGCGGTGGCCACGGTGAAGCATCGTTGGTTCAATCAAAACCCCTTTAATTCCATGTTTTGGGCGGTTCAGGGTATGGCTGCTGAATTTACAACGGGTATCCTGGTTTCTACGGCCATTCGACAAAGTGGTCGTAAGATATCAATGTTGGTGCAAAACAATAACGCGAACTTTTCAAAAAAAGCCACAGGGCGAATCACTTTTAGCTGTGATGATGGCCATTTGATTGCAGATGCCTTGAAAAAAACAATTGATACCGGAGAAGGGCAGACAATTTGGATGAAGTCGGTTGGCGTGAATGCAGAAGGAATTATTGTTTCCACCTTTAACTTTGAGTGGACCGTTCGATTAAAAGAATAGCGGCAGCATGTTGCACCGTGATTTTTTCAAAGATTTCGGGTTATATATCACAAGAAATGATAATTGATGGAATCACTAGTAGTGTCTTATTTTTTTGGTAATTTCATAAAAAATATAGTATTAATAACATTAATTAATAGAATTCGTGGGAAAATTTGAAATAAAAAGTTCAGGATCAGACAAATGTATGTTCAATCTAAAAGCAGGTAACGGACAGGTTATTCTGACCAGTCAATCTTATGCCAGTATGGATGGTTGTAAAAACGGTATAGAGTCCGTGCGCAAAAACTCACAAGATGATGCTCGTTTTGAGCGTAAGACGGCTAAAGATGGTAGCCCTTTCTTTACGTTAAACGCCACCAACGGCCAAGTGATTGGTAAAAGTGAAATGTATAGTTCAAAAGATGCCATGGAAAACGGAATTGCCTCTGTAAAAAAGAACGCGCCTGATGCCGATGTCGTTCAACCGTAAGATGTTATGAAGAATTATAAAAGCGGCCTTTGAGCCGCTTTTTTTGTAACAAAACCCGCATTTCGTTAACTAATAAACGAATTCAAACAAAAATCAAAAAATGAACGCACACGAAATAGACTACGAGATTTACGGAGAAGAAATGCAATACGTCGAAATTGAACTTGATCCACAAGAAGCTGTAGTGGCGGAAGCCGGTAGTTTTATGATGATGGATAACGATATTAAAATGGATACCATCTTTGGCGACGGTTCGAACCAAGAATCAGGTGTTTTGGGAAAACTGTTTTCGGCAGGTAAACGGTTATTGACTGGTGAAAGCCTCTTTATGACAGCCTTTTTAAATGTGGGTCAGGGTAAAAAACAAGTCAGCTTTGCTTCACCATATCCTGGTAAAATATTACCTATCGACCTATCTGAAGTGGGTGGCAAATTCATTTGTCAGAAAGATGCATTTCTCTGCGCAGCAAAAGGGGTTCAGGTGGGTATCGAGTTTTCCAAACGATTGGGTCGTGGTTTATTTGGAGGAGAAGGTTTTATTATGCAGAAACTTGAGGGTGATGGACTTTCCTTTGTTCATGCCGGGGGTACCCTGGCCAAAAAGGTTCTCGCACCAGGTGAAACCTTAAAAGTCGATACGGGTTGTATTGTAGGCTTTACCCAAGGCGTGGATTACAATATTGAATTTGTGGGAGGAATAAAAAACACGGTTTTTGGTGGTGAGGGGCTGTTCTTTGCTACACTTAGAGGTCCGGGCACTGTTTATGTTCAATCACTTCCTTTTAGTAGATTGGCTGGTCGTGTACTTTCTGCTATTCCTAGGGGAGGTAAAGATAAAGGAGAAGGAAGTATCTTGGGGACCCTTGGTGATATTGCCATGGGTGACAAAGGTTTTTAGAAAACAGCGGCAAATCGTATATTTAGGATTCCCGTCAAAGCGGGAATTTTTT
>ERZ1740067.157-NODE-157-length-55276-cov-11.784285_pt1 | contig 55276 bp, 68 predicted proteins | sample MGYA00581736_ERZ1740067 | MGnify/ENA primary metagenome ERZ1740067 (study PRJEB43018, sample SAMN04849236) | marine metagenome | isolation source: floating plastic debris | place: Pacific Ocean | collected 2008-08-27 | study: EMG produced TPA metagenomics... | reverse complement strand
ACGAACATGAATATCCTCAAACGTTGTTAATTCCTCATCTTGATTTCTGAATGTTAGTTTCTTCAACAATAGATTTCGGTTTAAGGCAACAAATTCAGGTCGGGCCATGTTTCTCTTCACGTATTCTTCCTTTTCCAAAATTGGTGCGACCTCTATCGTTTTATCAAAGTCGTTGAAGAAAATCGAATCCTTGGTTACCCTTAGAATCTCGACTTCAGGATAGTTGTATACATAGGTGTTTTCTGGCCTAATGGTGTCTATCCTTAACCAGTAAATACCACGAATTTCTTGTGTATTGGGAAAATCCATCATTATAACAACCAAAGATTTGTTAATCGACCATTCGGGCAACAAACTCCCCTTCATTTTCCGGAATACCAAATATGGTAAAAGAGGTGTCCTCAATTTCCTTTATGGGAAAGGCATAGGTACGGTACCCCATAGCATAAAAACTCAGGAAATAGGTTTGTTTTACTTTTTCCACAACCACCCTGTCAGCAGCAATAGGCGGCTTGTCTATAATAATGACTTCTTCCCCTGTTGTGGTTTTTCCCAAGGTGAAGACCATCATTTGGTTTCCAATTACAAGTTGAAAACTGGATTTTTTCAAATCGGGACAACCGCTTTCTGGACATATCGTATCCTCAAGGCGAAAGAATTTTGATGTGGGCGAGTCATCTTCGTTAACCCTGTCATCATAAATTTCAAAAATGTTGTGGTCCAATACCCTATAATTAATTGAAAGGGAATCATTTAATATCATTTTTCTGTCCCTTATCTCAATTTCGGCCCTAGAGTATTCCTTGTCAAAATCATGTGCAATCAAGGAGCTTTGGTTTATTTCAACAATGTTTATGCTCGGGTACGATATTGAATTGGGAATCTGTTCTTGGAGCCAGGTCCCTATAATTTCTTGGGCTTTCAGTTCTTGGTTCATCATGGACAGGACCAAGACCATGGTTATGACGTGGCATCTCATATTATGGATGTTTCCGTTCCGAAATTCTGTACTCTTTGTTTAACATTAAGTCATAATTTTCGTTCAAACAAGTGATAGCTTTGTACAAAACCTTACTTTAAGGTAGCAGCCACATTATTACATAGCGGTAAAACTAATCCGCATTGGAAATTTTAGTAAAACCTTTTAATGAACCTTTTTGACAACAATGGTTAATCCAACCAAGCTAATTTATCCTCTTAAGTTGTGATGAGTCATTTTCTTTTGAAAAACCATAGATTACAAATCCATCGTTGTTGAACTCAGATATCGGAATAATCGATGAAATTTCATCATCAAGATAAAAGCTTAGAAAATAAAAATCCTTTATCCGCTCTATCATTATCTTTTCTCCCAAAACTCCTCTTTCGCTTAAATAAGGGATTTGTGAAAATGGCAGGGGTTCGTTAAAGCTCAGCTCATACTCACGTCCGTTCAGTGACAATATGTATCTGCCATTTATAATTTTGGAAGAATCAAAATCTGCTGGAATTCTAGTTGGTTTAAGGCGAACAAATATTTGTTCAAATATCACCTTCTCTTTTGTATCGTAGTTAGATGCTCTGCATTTAACTACCAGTATATTTGGCCCGTACCATTCAAACCCAGCTCCGGTTGATTTAGGTTTTATGCCAAAATACTCATCCATGGAACCCTCAAATTCCTCATAAATCGAGTTAAATTCAAATGAGGTAATTTTTTGATTCTCTACCTTGAGTATATTCAATCTAGGAAACAACATTACATCATGCGCAAGGTCCAATCGCATCCATGTTCCTCCGAATTCTTGTGAGTACGAATCCATTACATTCATAATTCCCAAGTAAAAGATTAAAACAAAATTTATGTAAGTCTTGTTCACCAAAACGGTAAATAACAAAAATGTGCTACCCAAACTTACAAAGAAGGTAACACATTTAAGTGGATAAATAATACCTAAAAGCAATACACCGCGTCTGAGGTTTTGACTACAGGTTTACATGCTGACTGAGAAAAACTAGCTCTTCTATCCCTTGATTTAAGTGCTTCATTGAATTTTTCGGTAACCAGCTTTCTTAGGTTCATTAAACGTGGGTCACTGTCTTGTATTTCTTTATATACTTCCCTAAGTGCCCTCCTCCATGCAAGGTTGACCTTTGTTGTTGCCTCTGTCTTGCTTATTGTACTACCATTTGAAGTTCGTTTTGGCATGGTAATACACGATATTGGAATCCTCGCGGGAATTAGCTCATATTCATCAAGTGGTGTTTCTCGGCCATACAAACTTATTCCTATATTTCTGACATTGACGGTCCAAGATGTACCTACAGTGGACCAATCGTACTCACCACAAAGCCGATTGGCTATGCCCTGTTCGACACCTGAAGCGAACATGCTCCGTTCCAAAACCTTGTTGCGAATGGCAAGCTGACCAGCACTTAATGCTGAACATACGGTTTTGATTATAACGCCTCTTGGTCCATAAATATTTTTTCTCTTACACGCTGAAGTACCCCTTTGTGCAATATTAGAAGCGAATAGGGCATATTCATTACTAAGGTCTGTTTCTCTCTTTTTGGATTCATTTATTACGGTAGATTCTCGAAAGTGAACTGGCAAACTAAAATTTGTAAAGATTCTCTGTCCTTGGTTATAGACCCCGAGATTATTTGCAATCAAGTAGGACAACATGAAAAGCATTCGGCGTTGGACACTTTGCCTGTTCACATAGCTAATATGTTGATTAACCAACCCTTGAAATTCATTATTCGCATGATATAAGCGATAGTTATTAAGCCCATCTAGTTGTTTTTGTATTCCCCCAAATTCGTAATGCTTCTTTGCAAAATCGTTTACAGCTTTTTCGTAGTAGCTGTTGAATTGATGTTCTTGAACCACGTTTCGCAAAAGATATCCGTTTCTTACCCGCCTGATCTTGAACTCATCGCAAATTCCACCTTTAATTGAGCTGCATTTAGATTCCCTCCATACGTTTAGGTCTAGGATTTCTCTTTCAATCGGCATTTTCTCATCAATAAGTTTATCCTGCCTCGACCTCAAAGGGTCGATGACGTTAGCAAATGTTCGATTTCTTGAATAGCCTACCCACTCTTCGAAAAATCCTCTCTGTGCCGCACTATAGTTTGGAAAAGTTCGTCCCAGCTGTCGCTCTATTTCTCTTTCAAGTGCGAACTCTTGTTTCTCCACCCACTTCCTGATTGCAGCTTCTTGTGCGCTTTTAAATTCGTTATTCAAACTTTGTACCAGTGCAAATGCCGTATATGCTAGAACAAAAGTGAAATCCTCACTTGAGCCTCCTCCACCAATGGGGTTGCCATAAATATCAACAAGGTCATCGTCGAGATAAATCCCATCTCCGCCGCCAGGTCCCATAGGTTGATCATATGGCCTGAACTGGGCCGTGGTATGATTCACAGGATAGAGGAAAAAAAGTCCGAATATTAGTATTAATAGATTCTTCATGGCAACGGTTATTTCTTGATTAGTATTTTGTTCTCGGTAATTCCATCAAATTTGATGGTGAGTAAGTAACTACCAGGGGTTTGAGGAAGATCAAGTATTTCTATGGTGTTGTTCCCTTCTGCTCTGATACCTGAAAAAACGGAATTCCGATAACTGTTGGTTCCATAGTATTCCCGTATGTCGAGACTAACGTTAGCCTCATGGGGAAGCTCGAAGTTGACCAGCAAGTGCTGTTCAATGGGGTTGGGATATACCTTAAGGAAATCGGATGCTTGTTCTTCGAATGCAGCTATCGCGGCTTCACTTATTTTTGGTTTCTTTCTTAGCAATATCAATATTGGGTTGGCGGGTTCCTCCCAAACTGGTAGAAAAGCTTTCAATCTGCCCACTAGAAGTGTTTGGTCATTGTAAAAGAGCTCTCGAAGTTCGATGCTCTTGATTTCATGCATCAAATGTGTGAAATTCGGGTAATCAGTGAATTTCTTTTTAATTGGAATATTTAGGCTGGAGAATTGTAGCAGCCCAGCGCTGTAGGTGGCGCTAGCACTTGATACACTATCGCTAATTTTCAACGTTGCCTTGAAATTTCCTGCATTTGACATTTCCAAGCTTACCGGCAACACTCGGAATACCTTGTTCTTTGACCAATCCAATTCAATGTATTCACCTTCCCATGTACCATCTAACATTTTGTTATCAGGAAAATCATGGAAACTTCCCAGTCCATGGATTTCGCTTACGGAAGATTGAGCAATAAAATCCTTGAATCCCTCGCTAGACTCCGTAGGTGAAATTGATTCTTCAAATTGTTTCAATAACACCTCACTATTGTACAACTTGTTGGTACTAAGGATTTTCAACGCCTTTGATTTGTTCGCCTTGCGCCCAAGTCCGAAAAATTCCATCTTGGCCCTCCAGTGTGTTGCGATTGGCTCGCTACTTTTCTTGAACCAGTTGTACGCCTTTTTGTAGTCTTGGGGTACCGCCCCCATGCCTTTCAAATGAAAATATCCTACAGCATAGGCAGATTTTGTGTTGCCCAGGTCATGGGCTTTTTTAAATGAGTTTCTTGCCTTTTTAAGGTTCTGGGATGTGCCAATGCCGTCTTTCCTTAGCATTCCCAAATAGTACATGGCATCAGCATTCCCTGTTTCAGCGACACTTTTGACTTCTTTGAAAAGGGCTTTGGATTCTTTGTGATTCTGTTGTGGGCTGTACAGATAGTTCTCGACCTCCCGGAACAGTTCCTCATGGCCTACGGCGTCCTCTTGTGCAAATGTTCCCACAACCTGGAACAACACGAAAAGCAGGAATGAAAATGTAGTGGATTTCCTCATAGTTTATTGGTATTTGTTAATGGTAACGCAATCGTTTCCAATGTATGGAATACCAATGGGAGGGCAACACCGAAACCCCTTAGTTGCACTAAGGGATTGGCCTTGGTTTTTTAAAAAAAATTGTTTTTTCGATGAACGGCAATGTTTTGTTCAAAGGCCCATATGTTCCTGTTGAACATTTTATGGTTCGCCCATCTGATTTTCAAAGGCCGCTATAATGTCATTGATGTTCGGAGAAGGAGCACCGAGTCTTTCGGCAAGCTTTCTCTTTCTGTATTCGATTCCCGAGACGGACATGTCCATCTGTGAAGCGATTTGGGGGATGCTGAACCTTTTCCTTAGAAGCCGGACCATTTGGACATCCTTCATGTCCAATTTATTGTTGGAATAGGGGTTGTTGCGAACAAAGTCGTTGATGGCCTTGCTGTAGACCAATTTACCCTCTAGAACCGAGAGAAAGTCCTCTGCCGTCCTTTTATGGTCGATATCGCTCTTGACAAGGAATGCCGAAGGATTGAGGGTTTGTATAATGGAATGGAACAGGAATTTATCAGTGATGGATGTTATGAACACAATCTTGCATTCGGGAAAGTGGTCCCTTATCATAATTCCCAGCTCTAGGCCGTTTTTTTTGTCGTGCTTGCTTTTCTTGAGACGGTAATCAAGGATACATATCGTGGGTACTTCCGATGCAAGGGCCATCTTGCGTATCCTATTGAGGGCCTGCTCATAGGAATTGCAGACGTATGGCACGAAAGCATCAATTTTGTTTTGTTCGTGGAGCCCATTTAGGATAAAAAGGTAGGCATCGCTCAAGGTCGGCTCGTCCTCGATGATTAGAATGCGTTTCACTTTAGGTCTGATTTGGAAGTACTTAACGTTTTTAGGGCTTGTTTTATTTTGGGGCAATGTTCTCCTTAAAGGAAAAAATCGCACCGCAATAAATCCCTCCCGTATAAGTTATTACCATACATTTTGTACATATGCTGCTCGTTCCCCGACATATTCGGAATGGACCTTTTTTTAGGGTTCCGTGTGCTGGGGGCCTCCGGTATGTTGACCTTAACCTCTTAATTGGATTCCCATTAAATGACGTTGCTCGAATTTGAAGGCCATCTTCGGCGAAAACTGGAAAAGTACGATAGGCCAAGGCCCTTTATCTGTGGTGGCAACCCTCTCGAATGTAGGGTGTTCATAGTTGGAATAAATGCAGCGACTGAGATGCGCCAGGACTTCTGGAACTTCTGGCATAAAAATTCTGGATTCGATAAGGAAAAATGGCTCGAGGCCTACGTTCTTGAACGAAAAGAAAAACCCCTCAAGCCCAACAGAACCCGTCGCAACAAACTGAGCAGTACAAGGCAAAGGATTGAATGGATCACGGAATCCATGAAACCTGTCAAAGCTTTGGAAACGAACCTTTTTGTAAAGGCAACGCCCACGGCCGATGAGCTGGACCTTGAGGACCGGAAGAGCTATATTTTTGAGTTTTTGCTGGACACCATAAGACCTGAGATCATTTTTATCCATGGAAACGAGGTAAGGAAATATTTTGAGGAGCTCTACAATATTGCCATTACCAAAAACAAAATAGGGTCTTTCAACATTATGGGAACGAGAACAAATGTTTTGGCCATGGACCACTTATCAAGGGGTTGGAGCATAAAGAAATCAACGGATTTGGGAAAGACCTTAAGGGACCAAATAATAAGATAAGGTTCATGATTGATGGGGCCTTTTCTTCAAGACCATTGGATGGTGTTTTGTCGAAAATCCGGTTATCGTGAAATCTCACGAACCAATTATACCGTATTTTAGGATAAACCTACTTATCATGGAAAATTATATGACCCTTCTTGCCTTTTTCTTCCTGTGCTTTTTGATTGGATGCGCCTATATCCATTTCTTATCCGTGGGTTCCGAATGAGCACGCTCAATCTTCCAGAAAACAGAAAGGGTAAGGATCCAATGGCGTACCATTTTTCCATACTTCATAATGGATATGGTGGCCGGTACTCTTTCCGGTGTTTCCCACATATCCAATGATATCACCCTTGTTTATGGTCTGTCCTTTCTCCACGACAAAAAGGTACATATGCGCGTATCGGGTCCTAAAACCATACCGGTGTTCAATGACCACCTGGTTTCCATAGCCATAGTTTGATTTCTTGGTACGCTGTACTGTTCCTGAAGCTGCGGCATGGATGGGCGTTCCTGCTTTGGCGGAAATGTCCAGTCCCAAATGTGGTTTGTTCTCTTTGTCCATGGGGTGAAAGCGCATACCAAAGCTTGAAGAGAAGCATTTGAGCCGTTTTGGGTTGAGCGGGTTAATGGTGGGCACATGATCAAACCGTTCGTTGTCCAGCACTTCCTCTCCCATGATATCAATCAGTCTTTCTACATCAGCAATGTCCTTGCACAGGACAAGATACCTACCTACCAGGCTATCGTTCTGGGCGGACAACGGACCACAGAACAGGACAAGGATGAAAAAACAACGTTGCACCCCTATTCCGGTTCACAGTATTTCCATCCCTCGGTTGTCTTGCGGAAACGGAACCGTTTGCGCATACTGTGTTCAGTTACTGCTTCCTCCAAAAAATGGAACGGGGTCTTTTCGGTTATCTCAAGTTTGGCGATGGCCTCGGCCATGTTGAGCTGTGGGACCTCTTGGACCTCCAAGACTTCGGACACCTCCCTTCTGGAGGTGATGACATACCTGTTCGAGGAGCCCAGCATCATCATGCTGGCCAACCTCCTGTCATATTTCTTGAGCTCTTTTGGCGATATGATGGCCAATTCCTTTCCTTTCTCGGTGAAGTCAATATGGTAAAGGCTCCCCGTTTTTGTCAGCGTGATAAGGCCTTGGGATTCAAGTGCCTCATAGGCTTTTTGGAGTTCCTTCATGTTGTCCATCCGAAAATCGATGTACTTGGCCTTTATCGGCATGACCTTGGTAAGTCCGTACTCGTCCGGGCATTCCTCAAGCATCAGCAGCGCCTTTTTATTGTCCAGTTTCATAGGGTCGTCACATCCGGACAATATTCCCAATATTAAGATTGATAGTATTGCTATTGTTTTTCTCATGTTCATTAGTTTGGGTCTTCGATTTCGGTCATGATAACATCAAATACAAAGTCCGGGTCAAAACTGGTCCATTCGCCGAAAATGGTACGCATTCCCGATTCGTCCTCAAAGATTTCAAGGTTGTCCATACTTATCCTCTGGTCTAGGTTGTCGGTATTTCTAATTATTAATCTAAAATTTGAACCCGTCTCATCCTGTGCTCCTATAACATAATCATTGAGACCGTCCAAGGGACTGACCCCTGGGTCGCACTGTTGGCCTATAAACTTAATCTCGAACAGTTGGTTCTGGAAAAGGTAGGAATCGTCCCTGGCACATTCAGGAAACTGCTCCAAAATATCAAAACTCACATTCCCATCACCATTGAAATCAATCCCTTCTCCTTGGTCCGTAATGGAGAAGAACACAAAGAATCGCTGAAATAGCGCGTTTGGGTCCCTATCCTCCAGCTGTATCTGTGTTCCAAAGGCATTTGTTTTTGGTTCAAAATCATCCGAATCGTCACACGATATCATCGCGGCGAGCATTAAAAAGATCAAGGTCTTTTTCATGATGTGGGTTTTTGGGTTAATGATTATTGGCCATCGTTCTTGTCGTTGGTAAAGGTCCCTTCTATGACACCCTCGACACCGTTGCTGTCCACAACCGTTAGAGTGTATTTCTGTTGGTCATACCAAACACTGGTTCCCGTGGGCACGAAAGTCTCGAAATAAAACTCGTGGAAACCATCCCGTTTCCTGCCGGATGTAAAACTGGCCGTATAGGTCTGGAACTGTCCACGGGTCGGATGGTTGGGCCTGTCGTTCAGCAAACGTATCCTAAAGATATCCGCGGATGCTGAAGGATCCACGGTCACGTCCATTTTTACCAATCCGTGATAGTCCCAGTTACAGCCATTGCCACAGCTTCGTTTATTATCGGCAAAGAACCATGTAAGTACCCCGCTTATTTTCGGTCTGGGGTACATATCCACCTGCATGTTCTGCTGTTCTTCCTCATCCGTAGAGTTTGTGCCCGTCCACACTATTGGAAAATCCATATCATCATTTGCGGTAAATGAAATGTTGCTAAAGCCGTGTGGTATGGGAATCGGTTGCCCTTCTGTATAGGTTACCCCTTGGAAGACTATCGAACCCCTATCGGTGCCGTTGAATCCGAAAGAAAGAAAATAATCCGTGTTTGGATCGTGGCCATTGGTCGCATTCGCCGTTACGGCTATGTTGAACGGTTCCCCGGAAAGTTTGCGGCCATTGGCCTGGGTCACTGAAAGGGTAAAAGGCTCAACGTACTTCTCGAACTTAAAGGAAATCGTTGCTTGTTTTGGAACATTGGAGGTTGACAGCCCATTGAATACAAGGTTGTGGTCTCCGTCACTGGTTCCCGTATAGACCATTTCAAAAGTTCCCACGGGCACTAAAAATTCGTCCCCGGGATTATAGGTGTTCCCGTTATAGAAAAGGGTTCCGACACTCGCACCGTTCTGAAACGAAAGGGTATAACCGTCGCCCCCTATTCCAATTTCTTCAATTTCTCCCCTGATAATAACCGATTCCCCCGTGAATCCTCCTTGTTCATTTGAGGTAACGCCAAGGGTATAATCTTTTTGCTTGACCTCGAAACTATCACTCGCATTGTCGGTAAAGTTAGTGGAATTACGCCCCACAAATTCAATGTTGGGCACGCCCGGCTCGACCCCTGTTACCTTCCATTCGTTTGTGCCAACTACAGCGGGATAATATTCGTTGGCGTTCAAGGTGGTTCCGTCCAAATCCTTTACTGTGGCCGTTCCTTCCTCAAATCGGAATAGTGCTTCATAGCTTACTGCTTCTGAATGTTCGGGAACATCAAAAGTTAAAGTGATCGTCGATTCTTCCCCAACGGTAATGGGAGAGGGAGAGATTCTGGCGGTAAGTTCAAATTCCTCTTGTCCAAACTGAAAGGTTTCTTCTGCCTCGTCACTAAAATCCGTATTGTTTTGGCCAAAAAACCTGACCTGGACATCTTCAGGGGAATCCGTTGATATGTCCCATTCAGTTACGCCCACGGGTATGGAAATCATGGTTTCTTGTGGTACTGGATTGCCATTGCTGTCCGAAAACACAAGCGATCCTTCCAAAAACTCGTACATCAACTCGTATTCAACCGTTTCAACATGGTTGGGGGCGGTAACGGTAATGATGGCCTTGGCCGGTTCCCCAAAGGTCACGCCATCAGGTGACATCCTAACGGAGATTTCAAATTCTTCCTTTTGAATTGAAAAATCGATGGTTTCCGTGACCTTGTTCCCATTATTGTCCTCTACGACAAATTGGAGCATTGTCGCGCCCGTACCATCCATTAGGGCCACAAAATCATATTCCCCTTTTTCAATATCGCTTGATTGCCCCAAGGGTATGGGTTCTTCCATGTTGGCGGTTCCATCCTCTAGGGCAGGATAAAGCACTCCTTCGCTTTCTGGAAAGGAATAGGTGATTTTATAGGTCAACGTGGAGTCGGGACTATTTGATTCGATCAGAAGAGTTACGGGAACGGGGGTTTGAAAATCCAATGTATTCATTGATGAAGTGGCCGAAACTTGTAAATCGGAATGCCTTACCGTGTATCTTATGGTCAAGGGCTGTTCCCTACCATCCTCGTCCTTGATGGTCCCATCTATCAGGTGATCGCCCACGGTTGCGGCCAAGTAACCGAGATCCACTTCGTTGCCCTCCAATGCTATCCATTCGTTGGTTGGAAGAACGGCAATCGAATCGCTGGCCATAAACACACCATCACCTTCACGAAGGGCGTACTTAAAGCTGAATTTTTGAGTGTCCGCAACACGCTCTTGGTCAATGATGAGCTTGGTCGGCTGCATGACATTGATAGTGGCGATACTATCGTTTTCTACGGATGCCGTAAAATCAAAACTGGTTATAACAGTTGCTTCCTTGGTACAAGCAAAAAGGACCAAAAAAAGCAGGATAGCGTGGGGTGTTATCTATTTCATAAACATTAAAGAGATAATGAGTTCGGTCTATATCATATACGTTTTACGTTCAAAATAAGATGTATCTCAATCCAACTCCGGCATATAGGGCAAATTCCCCCAAATCGCTGGATGGGTGGTAGTACTGGTTGACCTTTCCCAACAGGGAAAAGCTTTCACTTAAATACAGGTCCAGTTCTGCCCCGGCAAAACCCCCGTATAAAAACTCACTGGAATTGTCTACAATGGCACCGCCTTCCAGTTCATTGTTTCCGTTGTTGACGACTTCAAGCCCGATCACCGGACCTAGCCCGATCGCTGCGCTGAACTTTCTATCCAAGCTATTATATATCCTTATGAAATACCCAACGTTCAGGGTAAAGTTGTTGTAGGGAATCTCAAAACCGTCTTGTTTTATATTGCCAAAGGATAGGTAAACTGCCCCCTGGATATAATTGTAACGGTTCAGATAATAGTTATATCCGGCGCTGGCCGCAAAGCCGTCCTGGGCGATTCCCCCACTGAGCTCCAATGAGGAGCTATAATTTGCGGTTTGTGCGGTGGCTGCGAAGCCCGCCGTCAATATGAGTACGAATACATATCTTTTCATAATCTTTTGGGGTTGTTTATCAAATCGTGTGGAACACGGTTGCTGATAATGCGTTCTCCCACTTCTTCAATCTCTATAAGGACATCCCGTCTTGAGTTTAGGGTAAAGCGTTTTAGCACGGCAACAAAATGTGTTTCAGATCCGGGCATGACTTTCTTTGGTTCTTGGAATACATAAAATTCCTCATCAACGATCGGCTCGGATGAGTCTGCTCCCTTTGACCTGATCTTGGGCACTTTGGAAAAAGCGATGGATTTCACGTCATAACGTTGGCCGCTTTCGTTTCGGATAGAAAGGGGTATATATATAGCTTCTTTTCCATTATAGGTTCCCTTGACGGTGAAGTATATACCTTGCTTTTTTGTGGTCTCTCTCGCTATCCATGCGGGTTTTCTGTTGATTGTCCTGCATCTTAAAGTATCTGCCCACTTGGGGACTTCTTTGTCTTCAAAAAGATTCTCTCCAGAATCGCTAACAGCATATCGGCTTTTGGTCCTTGAATTGAACAAGGGTTTTCCCGCGTCGAAATAATAGATAAGCTTCTCTGGATTTTTCTCAGGATAAAGAACGATCTCATGGCGTTGTCCGCCTTGGGTTATCACCAATAGGCTTGCTTCCCGCTTCCCCTCTGAAGCTTTGTTCAATTTTACCTTGAGCATTTTTTTGCCCTGTTTGAACGCCCCTTTTCCTGTGGCCGTGAATACCACAAACTCATCGTTGGTGGGTTCGCTGTCCAAAACCGGTTCCTCGAATACCAATATTGTATAATCCTCCTTGCCAACGGGCACGCGGCTTTGTGCCTTTATCAATAAAGGCAACAACAATATGGTTATGACGGGCAGTATTCTCATTGGTTTGAAAAAATAACTTTTATAGTGTTGTCCAAGGGTATCTTTTCACTATCGCTGAGATTCTTCTTGGCCAAAGAGCGAACCAATCCCGTGGCAATATTTCCTACTGTTGGACTTCCAAATTCCCTACCAAAATCCTGGGCAGCGGTGCTTCCACTATTGTTGATCGTCTCGTTTTCAAACTCGGCCCATAATTCTCCGGCACGCTCCGAATAAACCCCCTCAAGCTCATCCCTTGGGTCCAAGGATTTTAGTTCAACGGGTGTACTGCCTATTTTGCTTACGTTGAACAATATCCTTGTTTCCCTAATGCTCAATGCGGCATAAATGCGTGTCCCCAGGGGATAGGGCTTGCCATTGATCATTACATCTTCTTCTAGTGTCAAACGTATCCTGCGCTGCTGTCCAGGCAGTACATATTCGACCCTCTTGCCTTTTTCCGGGGATACCTTGGCCACAAAACGGATGGGTTCTACATACTCCTCTATTTCCTGATTGGATTCGTTGTAATCGGCCAACATCTCGGCCTTTGCCTGTTTGAGTTTTTCTTCGTAGCTCAATTTCTTTTTATGGGGAGCGGTTCCGGCGGTGCTCGGCCTTTGTGCCGTTTTCCTTTTTTCGGCCTCAATACGCTCTATCTCCTTTTCTATTAATAGGTTCCTTGCTGAGTTTTCATTTGAATAAACCCCTTTCTCTTCGATTGGAATATTGTTCCTGCTGCGCTTGATGCTATCAAGATATCTTTCCGTTTCACTCTGCTTTTTTGGTGCTTCCTCTTCCTCAAAATCAAATAGAAAATCCCCCTGGTTTTCATCCTCTACCATAAGATCTCGAAAAGTCATGGGGGCTTCCTCTTCCAAAAAATTTGATTCTTCCGTCTTTTTCGAGCCCCCAAGGGCTATCATGCTTATGGACACAAGGATGAGCATCCCTAGCAAACCAAGGATATATTGTATGGGCTTATCTCGAAAGCTGTTCTTTAGTTTCTTTAACATAGCGTTGTGTATAATTGGAAAAATATAGCCCTTCGGGATTTTCCTCAAATTGTGGTGTTGTTTCCGTCACATTGGCTTGACCAATAACAAAAAATTCATCCACGATTTTCGCGCCATCATAAACGGTTGTCTTGCTCTTGAATCTCACGAAATAGGGCAATTTGTCGGTCCTTAGCTCAAGGAACTCTACAAACTCGTTTTTATATTCGTAACCTTGGTCCTTGGCCAGGACGTAATACTTGTTTTTTCGATAAGTGTTGACGATCAGCGATAAATCGGGCTTTGATATATAAAATCTTGCCCTGGCCAAATACTCATTGGTAAGGAAACGATTGATGTTATTGGTGTACTTGTTTGCGTTGTAAGTAGCTATTTTCGTGCTTTCGCTGATCAGCCTTTCTTTTCTTTCCAAACGGGTGGGAAGGTATCTTCCATTGTTCTCGACAACGTGCATCAGCCCAAGGGTCTTGAAATATATGTATCCGCAAAAAACCAACATTGAAACAAAACAAACGACGAAAACAATGGCAAAAGTCCTGTTCCGGGACTTGTTGTCCAGTATTCCCTTTAGGGTGCGATCGTGTATTTTGTTCAGCTTGTTTTCCATTAGATTATTTTAGATGCTATGGCGAATGACCTTGTATATAGAAAAGCCCGTAAAATGATCAGGAAAATGATATGTACGAGAAAATTATATTCCCCTGATGTCCTGTAGATATTATACACTCCAAGGGATATGCCATTGGACAACACTATTGCGGCCAAATAGATGTTTGCGGCCAGGTAGTTTTTTTGCCAACTTTCCGAGTATGTCTTCAATTCCTTGAAGATAAAGCCGGCACCCCCGAAAGGTGCGAATATCTGGACAATGACAAACCAAAGAAAATAGCTGCTTATGGCGAAGACAAAAAGATACTCGTTTATTTCCTCTGCCAGGATATAGGGTAGAACAGCAAGTTTCTTTTCTCTCTCGATAAAATCGCTTCGGATACCCCCAAAAATATTATCATTATCCCTTACTAAAATCGCATCTATGTTATAGACTTCTTCAATGAGCTCCCTCTCGGCCACGATATCATCGTTTCCATTGTCAAAAGCCGTATCTCCTACGATTTCATTGAAGAGCAATCCTACTACCGTTATAAAAACTCCGGTTAGAAAAGGTATAACTGATATTGCTAAATAAGCGGGTAGGATTGGTTTTGCTATCTCGAGAAAGCTTGAGAAAGTGAACCCTTTTTTGCTTTCCTTATAAAACTCTACTGCAACTTTAAGGCATGCTATGACGAATATGATGAATATTACAGATATCCAGACCAGGACGGCTGGACCGTTTCCAAACAACGATTCCGCAACAACTCTTATGTCGTCAAAAATGCTCATAACCTTCTAATGAACAATAATGTGTTATAGCATTCGGCTTTGAGCCTCCTTGTTTTTTCCTCAAGGTCCTTCAGAAATTGAAGCCGTGCGGCATCATCCATGATAAGACGGTTATCAACAACCAGATCGTTCAAATCAATTGATACCGTTTCGTTCTCTGTAAGGAGTTTAGAGGTAGACTCCAATAATAGGCGAATTACCTTTTTGCTCTCTCCATCAGCTTCAGCTTTGCCTATTGCCTCAAAAATCTCATCGATAAGGATTCCTACCTCGGATACATTGTTTATGATGTTGTAGGTATGGTTTCCGGTAGATATGACGGTATTTACCTTTTGTACCCAGTCCAACGTCTGGTTGATCATATTTGCCGTGTTGGCCAGCTCCGTGGTTTGCTTTGCGGTCTCGGTAAGGGTCTGCGCCGTATTTGCTGCATCTTTGGCAGCAATGGTTTCCAGTGCTGGGGCAGAAACCACGGTAGTACCAATCTGTGCAGTCAATATACTACAGCAGAAAAGGGCTATCAACATACTTAATGCTCTCATAGTTGTAATGCTTTTTAGTGTTTTCAATGGTCTTGATCATATCGTTCGTTTCCTGGTAATCCTTGTTCATCCAGTCCCATATGTCACCATCGGTCTGGAATGCCAAAAATTTCTCCAGGGCAAATTCTTGTCTAACGACCATCGCTCTTTTTTCCTCCCATCGTATACAGAGTTCTGACCACTTTGGGGAAGTTTCAAAATTCTCCTGACAGGACTTCATCATATTGATATGGTCCTGGTCCTTTATCTCGAATTTGTCCACAATATCCCCTACAACCTTTTCTGTAAGGCTCAGGGTCATCAATAGCTGTACATTTGAGATGATGTTATCCGTATAATGGTTGTCGGGCAATTGGCTGATGTTCTGGAGTACGGTCCATATGAACCCGTTCTCCTTTCGGATTTTTTGGTAAAGCCAGGCCACGGAGCTCAATACGTCGCCCCCTCCGAAGATATCCCTTAGCTCCGCGGTCTCTCCGAACTCTTCCATGATGACCCCTCCAAACCGGGACCTATCGGACAGGATATTGTTGTTGATGGTATCCTCCAAAGAGGTCAGGATTATGGAAAGAAGGAACGGATCCTTTTTGACCTCCGTAAGCTCGAAAACAACAATATCCGCTTCATCCACGCTTTTATGTAAACTTGGGTTGGGTTGGAAAATAAAATCATAAAGCCCATCCTTTATGTATTGGCTCATCACAAGTTCAAATTCATCAAGGTCCAGGAATTTATCCTTGATTTTTTCCTCTGCCTTGATTTTGTCCCAATTGTTCAGGATATACCAATAAAAGCTTTCGAAATCATGATTGCCCAAGTTGTTCTTGTAATAGTTTGAGACGATTTTGCTGAGGGCCACAAAGAAGGGTCCTTCGCTCTGCATCATTTCCATGTTCTTTCTCCAAAGTTTCAGGATAAACCCGGTTACGGATATTACCTTGATAGGATCCAGGGGTTTTCTAAGAACAAAGGGGTTGATTCCCATGGGTTCGTTTGCCTTGAACTTGATGTGTGCCGCACGGTCCTTGAACAGTTTTACAAGAAAGCTCAAGCTCTGTCCAAACTCGGCAAAAACCAGTTTCACATTGAAAAGAAGGGACTGATAGGATATATTTAGAAGTGTGCTGGATTTTCCCTTTCCGGTGCTTGTGATGATCATTCCATTTCTGGCGGCTATATACCTTCGTTTTAGGTCAAACACATCGACCACCAGGGGAGCCCTGAAAACCCGGTCCTGGAAAACCAGACCCGTTTTATCATTTCTGAAGTTTCCATATATGGGCATGAGGGGTACGGAATCCTTCAATGAGCTCATATAGAAAAAATCATCCGATATTTCATTCTCGCGCCCCAGAATAGATCCCGTATGGATATTATGGGCAAATTCATATCGTGCATCCATAGGCTGGAGGCCCTTGTTGCTGAAAATCTCCCCCAGGCGTTTTGTTGCTTTCTCCAGGCGCTCAGTATCTCTGTCAAAGAGCATAATGCTGTTATGTACATAGCAAAGTTTGTTATCCTCGCTATCTATTGAAGCCTCAAACTTTTCCAAGGTATCAAAACCGTCCTGTATGGATTTTTTGTAACCGGCCCATGACTTGTAGGAGGTTTTCCGTATCTCCAATACTTCTTTTGCCTGGTCCTGTTTCGGAATCTTGATGATTTGGTGGCATACATGGTCGAAATGAAAGTGGATGCCCAGCTCATCGAATGTTCCCCTGGAAACAAAATTGCTTCTCGGCACCGTATTGTCCGCCTCAATGACACGGGGGGTGTTCGGAAAATGTGCCGTACTGGAGAAACTGAATATCTTTATATTCTGGTCCCCTATTTTCAACTGGTCTGAAAAGTTTCCATTGTGGACTATTTCAGAATCGTGAAAACCATTGATGCTATTGAAAATAAAATACCTTAATTCCTCTTCCTCTATTGGAGTTACTTCTACCTGGGGTAACTGTTTTAAGATATTTACGGCATTGTTGATGTTACGTTCAAAATCTTGGATGCGCTGTCGTTCATCATCAAGCATGTTTTCATTGACGGTAAAGGGATTGGCCAAATATTCCCTTTCAAGGCTCTCCAGTCCGTCAAGGAAAAAACTTATCAGTGTATATGAGCCATAACTTTCGCGGCCGTCAAAGTAATTTCGCTCAACACGGTTTAAGAAATCTTCATAGAAAAAGAAGCTCTCACCTTTAATGGTGTTACGTCTGAAAACATCTATTCTATGGTATATGACCCCCTCTCCCAGAAGATTTAGCGCACGAGTGAAATCGTCCATATGCTTGCCTATCGAATTGTTCGAAAGGCTATATGGCTCGGGGTTCAGGACAATGAACGTTTTTCCAAGAAGCCCATTTGTACTGAGAAGTGCATTATCCTCTATTTCTATTGAAGGGTTCATTTTTTAATATGTCAATTCTATTAGTGTTCTTTGTTTTATGAATGGATTTCTTTGGCTCCAGCTTCTTAATTTGCCTTTTTGTACTACGCTTTAAATAGTTATACCACCGGTAGTATAGATACAACAACAGGGGTTCCAAAATGAAAAGTTGGTACCCAAGAAAAGTTGTAACAAATCCCATCAAGAGGAGATGAAACAAAAAAGCAAGAAAGAACGCAATGAGATAGTTTACGTTAAGACCAAAAAGGACAGGGGGATTTTCAATACCCTTATATGTCCTTATCGTTCGCATTCCCTACACGCTCCAATTTGAAAAACCTCCAGTCATTGCCCTGAATAGCACACCTAGAAGGAAAACAGCAATAAAGACACCACCGGCAACATAGATTAAGCCAATGATTCCTTCATCCTTTATGTTCTTGTCATCGCTCCTAAGCTTCTTGAGATTTGCCAAAAGACCAGCCCCTATACTGATCGAAAACAAGAGTATCAGTATTAGGACCAGATAGTTTTCTATAATGTCATTGATAACCTCTGTCATAGTTTAAAATTTATTGGTTCAAATATAATATTTACTAAAAAATAGTAACCATATGGCTACAATTTTTCGATGTCATGCATTATTTTTTGATAGTTTGCGTGGGCTACGTCACCAAAGGACGGGTTCACCTCAAGTAGTACATCATTCAACCTTTCATCATCAATAGCTGCCTGTTCAAAATAGAACCTGCCACTATGGTAGTTCGCATCAAGGAAATTGCAGATGAACTGCCCTTGTCCCAGAGCCATAAAATCATCGCTTTTGAAAACCGTCTTATCGCTGCTACTTATGGACGTTCCTCTGCTATATGTACTTTGTCTTTCATTGGAACTGCTACCGGAGCTCTTGGTAACCCTTTGTACTTCCTGTGAACCGAAAATGGAACTATAATCCCTTGCATCCATTGGCTCATTCGTCCTGCCCAAAAATTTGTTGTTGAAATTGGCCACTAGGGACTTTGTGACGGTAGGTTTATATATTTCTTCCATCTTTGACTTTGATTGGGTAAGAAAAGCAAAGGAAACCATATACTCTGCTAAAACACTGACCATTTCGGAAAAGTCGGGTACCCTAAAGGTTGTTCCTTCGTCAAAGAAGAAAAATACTCTCTGGGTGTTTCCAAATTCAATCTTTTTTGATAGAATGTTGACCATTGAACCGATAAGCCCATTCAGTACACTGGCATTTCTCCTATCGTTGGATACTGCAATGATCTTGGGACCTCCATGGCCAACCAAGTCAAAATCAAAATCATCCCCGGTCAATACATATAGCACGTCCTTATTGGCAGCCAATGGTTTCAACAGTTGGGCCGCGGAAGAAAGTATGGATCCCCTGGTCCGCTCAGATCCTTTGGATTTTATAAACTCATCGGCATATACCTGGCTTTCCGTCCGACCTTTGATAAAAGCCTCCAATTCCTTTTCGTTTTTGGTACTTACGAAAAGAGATACGTGACCAAGAGTACATAAACGGGGAAAATCCATGAACATTCGGACGGCAACACCCTGGATTATTCCTAGACCGGAGGTGAACCACTCATCCTTTTTCGCATCGTTTTCCATAAGGCCGACACTGATATCCCGTATGATCTCGGCCAAAAAAGTGTAGTTCCCAACAACCTTGGGCTTGATCATATTGGTCCGGTATGTTTTTCCATGGTCCGAAAAGCCCAAATGGTATATTGGAACGCCAATCTTTTCAAGAACCTTAAAATAATAGGCATGCCTTGTATAGTCGAACATCTTGGCATCGTAGATGAAGCCACAAAAATGGTTTGTCAGATAGTATTTCAAGAGATTTAGACCTATGCTCTTGGTCTTGCCGCTCCTGGTTCCCGCCAAAACCAGAAAATGGGTGAAAGGGTTATTTATGGTTATTTCCCCATTATCCGTATTAAAGACCACTGGGTCGGGTTTGCGCACAAACGATTCATTCTTGGTCTGTGTTTGGACCTTCCCGCTCAAATTGGTGTCGCCTGTCTTGAACATCCGCATACTGAAAAGGAAAAAAAGAGAGTATGATGGTCCAACGAAGTAGTATAAAAAATCGGATGGTTCTATAACGAAAAAATACTTCTGAAGAACCACATATATGGCCAGGTAACATACGGCCGAAATAAGTATTGAAACAGGTATGCCTTTCATGGGCCGGTGCTTTCTGGCCAACAGTTCAAAAAGGATGAACTGTAGCACAAGTGCAACAACATTTCCAACCACGATATAGATATATACTTGTTTCATCGGGCCTTTACGGATGTTTTTATTGATGATGCTGATTGATTAATCGCTTTTGCTAGAATTTTTTCCGGACGGTGGATATTGGATAGGGTCTGCACCAGGGAATACATTTGTTGTGCCTGTGATTTCATTTTCAATGCTTCTCCATGAAAAACCTTTGAATAGACCTCTGATTTAACCTTTGATTTTACTTTGTTGGCCACTAATTTTGCAGATCCTCGTTCCATACGCTCAATGCGACCCATAACACGGTCATTTATTGGTTTTCTATAAACCTCTTTTTCACTTCCCCGGTAATTGAACTGCTCTTTAAAAAGTTTACCACTTGCTTCTTTAAATTGTTCATGGTCAAAGCCTACCTTTATTTTTTGGCCATTGGCTCCCTTTTGTTGATGGCCCCGGCTTTGTGCGTTGGGAGAAATTTTCACGTAATCCTTGGTATTGCGGTGCACGATAATATGTACATGCGACTGGGGACCAAGTTTTTTATCACCACGTTTTATGACGTTGCTCTTATCCTCATTGGCCGGCACCCCATCATAGGTTTCATACTTTTCCTTGAGTTTTTCTATTTTTCTGTTCACCTTTTGAAGAGACCTATTATCACCAGAGTTTTCTGCCCGAATCCTATCAACTACCAAGCTGTGTATTTGCTTTGTTATAGCTTCATTATTTTTTACCTCCTTATGAAAAGATTTATATCGCCGTTCATGTTCAACCTTGGCCACATATACCAAATCTTTGCCCTTTATCCCTTTTTTGAAGTTCTCGGCATAGAGCTCCATCACGTTTTTGGTATAATTTTTCAATAACGCCTGGTATCTTGCTTTTTCTCCGGGCAATAACTCAGAATAGTTATTCGTCTTTTCTCCTTTCCTGCTCTCATATTGTGCTAGGTGCATCAAATGGCGCTGCTCCCCTTCACTTGGATTGATGGTGAACATATAGAATTTGGCATCTTTCTTTCCAATATGCCTATTATATCCATCAATATGGAGCTGTGCCTCGGTTTCCGTTATTCTCTCGTTATCATGATTAAAGAAGTGTTCATGATCTCGGGGTGATTTCCCCTCATTCTCTTTCGAGAGATAACTCATTGCCGCTCCGGAACTGCCCTTATTGCTCACCGTGTTCTTTCCATTGAATTTTCCAAAACCTACGTACATTACAGGGCGTTTATCTTGTTGATCAGGATATCCAGTTTTTGGGTCAGGAAAAAAGAAGAATAGACTACTTCATGTTCATTCTTTCTATTCACTTCCTTTCCTTTGGATTTGATTTCATGAATGTGTCTCAAGAGTTCATTTTTCAGTTCAATTGGGACCATTTTTTCCGGACTATCATTTGCCTCTAATTCAATCTTCAACCGTTGGTTTTCTGACTTAAGATTTTCAAGTTCCTGACTATTGGTTCCGATCACTGGAGCTTGGTCGGTATCTGTTTGTTTTTCTTCATGGAGCAATTCGAGATAGCGCTTGGTAGGTATCAAATATTGCTTTTCAAATGCCCTCAAAATTTTGATTTGCGCCCCAACCCTTTCTTTTATAAGCTTCGGTATATTCTCCCCTATATCATCCAGATCTATGTTTTGCATTTCAACCAAAGTGTTCATCTTGGAGATATAGGAATCAAAGGAAATCTTTCCTTTTAAGCCTTCTGCTTTCTTTTTGACATCAATCGAGACCCGGACAGTTGTATACATAAATAAAATAGTGTTAACTAATTGGAATAATGTTGATTACATAATTAAATATACATGATATTTACAAAAAGTAGACATATTGTAAATTACTGATTTTTTTATATTCTGATTATCAGTGATTTATGGAATTGAACAGTACGGTAGGTTCAGTTCCCTCTTGCTCATTCCATTCTCAAATTTTTTTGTCAAAAAAAATCCGTTTATAATCCATCCAGGAACTTATTTATATCCTGACCTGCTCCACGTAAAAGTTTAAGGAATTTCACATAATGGTTTGCTCTGAATTCCCGTTCCATCTTAAAGAGGGTTTTCTCGTGCACATGGATTTCCTTGGCAATTTCTTCGGGCTTTTTACCCGTCATCTTTCTCAATTCCCTTAAATCACTTTGGTCCATAACGCTAAATTATTGAAAAAAAGGAGCAAACAAAATAAGCCGCCCCCTATTCCGTTTTTTCTTCACGCTCAGCTTTCCGCACGCTAAAAAAATGGAAGAGGAACCAGGGCGTGTAGGTTGTTTTACCAAACGCAAAACCATACTGGTTTTGGGTAAGAAATTGGGACAAGATTGGATGTCGCTTTGCTCCAGATTCTTTTAAAAAGTCGATGCCCTTTGGGTTCATCCCAACCATCATATTTAGGTGTCGATTTTTATCTTGAAATGACCATTATTACATCTTGACGAATTGTAGGAAAATTACTTGGTCAACTTATCACATCTTCTTAGATTGTCCAGGTGCTTTAATAGCATAAATCAATAACCAATATGAAGGTGTCAAGACAATGCAGCTTGCCCAACCGTTCCCCACAAACTGATTGTTAACGTTAATAATTGGATTCATTCGACCGGGACCAACGGCGGTGGGCTGCTTTTACCTTCCCTTGGTTTCTTTCTCCAACAGGTAGTCGAGCGCGCTTATGGTCTGGTCCAGTTCCCGTCTTTTGTTGAACATCATAAAGAAAGTGGAGTCCCTTTTCCTTTCAAGGTTGTTCTTTATCGTGGTCATGGTATCGACATCAAGTTTTCCTTCTGATTCCAGCCTGGAACGAACTTTCTTGACCGTATCCATATTGGGTCTTTTTTTGGCCATCTTTTCCTTAACGTGTCTATAGGGCAAATCTTATAGGAAATCGACGTATTGCAGATTTAGTTGATGATCTACCATCCGTTCGAAGGTAAGCTCCTGATGGTTTTTCCAATACTATCGGAATCGTCATTTAGTTGGGCGATTTGGAATGCACGGGACAATAATCCGTTCCAAGTTGAGTTAAATAAAGTGCGTCGGAGTAGTTCCGAGGTGTTTGGTTGAGTCCATCGATTGGAACCGATGGCAACGGTTCCTTTTTCGTCCATTTAATGCTGTGGTTCGAATGGGAACAAAAGCCTTCCTCTTTGGGAAGGTTTTTTTGTATAAATGTACAATCCACGACATCGAAAACAAGAACCATTCAGGATTCTCACCTGCATGATTTATATTCTTCAAGTACTACATGGATTGCATGTGAATATGCAGCTATGTTAAATGGGAAATTTCTTTCTAATCTTGGCATAGACCCAAAAAGGTAAATCACTATTTTTGAATGTCTGGTGAGGAAGGACAAAGAGGGAACCGGGGACGGACCTTGAGAAGCGCCAAAATCCAGACCGAGACGCATTGTCTATGAAAAGGTTTTGACTTGTCAGGGCCTTTTTTTTTTGCCCAAAAAATTCGCGCGGAAAACCTGAAATTTTGGCAGCAAACAATAGATAAAATCTATGATTTTTACAGACAATGCATTTCGCGGAAAATGCTAAAAGAAATCCCGCAAATATTTCCAAAATTTAGCTGATAAGTTAAATTTTGACCTTATAAATACAGTAGATTTTTTTACAGGGTATTATTTAACAGTAGTATTTTAGGCATCTGAAACTATCAATAAAATAAGGGCTTTACAGCGAGTAGTATGAGGGTCTGTCCTTCATTAAGTTGTGTCTCTATCCTTGATCAAGTGTGAGGGTCTATCCTTAAAGTGTGAGTAGGTGTCCTTGATGAATGAGGGTTAGTCCTGTGTGATTTTTCCATTAGTGAGGTTGCATCCTTAAAGTGTGAGGGTGCGTCCTTAATGAGTGAGATTACATCCTTAAAGTGTGAGGGTCTGTCCTTAATGAGTGAGGTCGCATCCTGAATAAGTGAGGGCATATCCTTTTAAAGTGAGTTTACTTGGCCAGTTCAGGGAACAAAACTGTGTATAAATATCCTGACATATTAGATATTTCCTTTTTACTTTCTCTCTCATAATATTTTGGGGTCCCGCCTTCGTCGTAAACCTTTTTTTCGACGGAGTGCATATACCTCCCGTACATTTCTTTATAACCTATACGTTTGAGCAAATACTTTACCTGGCTTTCATCAAGCCCAAAGTTCACAAAATGTTCCAATGTAGTTAACTCATCTTCGGTGAGCTCTGCCCCCAACGCATTGAACGTAAAATCTAGATGGGTAACACGACGACCTGATTTGATTTTATTGGAAATCATGAGATTCTTAATATCCTTGCTCTGATCCTGGTTGATGTTCTTTATCGCGGGAAGAAGAAAGTCACGCTCGAATATACTGTATCGCGGGGCCGTATCCTTGAACTCATACCTATCTTCAGGCAAAAATATAAGCCTTAGTTGTTCGTCCGCGCTAATGGGCTGCTGTGTTTCCTTGTCGATTACTTCTACGTAACCTAAATACATCTTAAGTTCACTGAAGGCGATTCTACAAAAACCAGTATTCTTAAACTGAGAAATAATCTCAAAGAACTTTTTTCTACGCTTCCCCTTGAGATTTACGGCGTTTTGTTCAATTTGGGTATGCCCACTATACTTCAACTCTTTTCCCATTGGCGTAATCTCCTTAATGTAGGCCAAAAGGGATTCCTTGAAAAAGAAAATTTTGCCAAATTTTGCCAAATCAATGATAAGAGTTTCGGCGTTCTCTTTATCTACCTGTACGTTATCGACGATATTGAAAGAAATAAACCTATTGTTGATCTTGTTGTAGAAGGCTCCCCCTACGTGCTTTATCTCACCAACGAAATTTGAAAACTCGCTAAAGGAATAGGTGTCGTTTCTTTTGGTTTTCTTCATGGAAATATAATCACCATACGACACCGTAATGGAATCCTGGGTAGGGCCAAAAAAATTGATTTTAGATTGAATCAGGTATACAATATCCTTATGTATCTCCTTCTTGAGATTGAAAACACTCCGGGTAAAAAAATTGGATTGGTTAAGGTATTTGATTTCCATTTAGATTATATGTTGTCATAAAAATTAATGTTGCTAAAATATTCCATTTTGCTTTTGACCGCCAAACGGTCAAAATCTGTGTTCAGGATTCGCTTTATGTTCCTCTTGTTCTCGTAAAGGCTGCCTACCGCCCCGTTTTGATACTCGGATTCAGGAAGTTCAACGATGGCCCTTACTACTTCATCGATACCGTCCATGGCCTTTATCAGTCCTTTTTCGGCTTGCTGATAATATTGCTTTTTTGATTTTTCCTCCATGCTTTGAATTACTTTTAGTTGATATTGATCCTCCTTAAAGCCTATCTTCTTCATACATAACTGCGGCTTGGCAGAACAGGTCGCCATCACTTTCAAAATGTGACACCCCACCGATGGGATGCCAACCATCAGCAAGGTTGTTGTTCACAATCTGTTCCAATATAACAGGACTATCGCTAGCGAAAATCTTGTACTTTTTTACCTTTTGTATCATACTTTGAAATTTTTATGGTTTTCCGTACCTTAATGTCAAATGTTAAATGTAGCTTGACATAATACCCGTTATGAAACTCCCCCATTTTTCGGGGATTTTCCCCCGAATCCCCTTTCATTGCCCACTTTCTGCCCCTCGAGTGGCCATGTGTCCCAAAATTATCGCCTTAACGTTTTTAAGGCTTCTTTAACGTTCGTGTAGGGCTGCTTACGATTTCACACCCGATATCCCCTTTTTTGGTCAAAATCTGTAAGCCCGATTCTTCCGGCATTCCTACAAATCATAAGGACGGTTTTCACCCCCAATCGTTCTTTATCGATTCGTCGATTTCCTCCCTAAGCTTTTTCATGTCCTCTATGATTTTCTTAGTCCTTTCCAAGTACTTCTCTGGGTATTCGTATTCGGGGTCGGAATAGATTTCAAGCCCTTCCGTTAAAACTCTCTCGCTCTCCGAAATTATATCTGGTAGCATATCCTATTGTTTTTGATTTTTCAATAATCGTTTTATTTCACTTATGGGCCAGTTTCCATTTTTCCAAATCCTTTAGCTGTTCCGAATAATAAAGCCCGTCATCATCTGGTTCCTCGTCATCCAAGCATATATCTCCGTCCCTGTCAAGAAGTACACCGATACCCTTTGCCCGCCATTCATCGTACATTTTGTCCAGTCTTTCGACTGGAAAAGCCCCTACTTTTCTTTGGGCGTTAATGTCGAATACGTCAATACTATTTTTCATGTTCTTCATTTAGTGTTGTCCTATAAAGGGCACTTTCAAGTTCAACCAGTTTGTCCACGATATAAATTGCGTTCTTTTTGACTTGGTCTACATCGTCCCGTATTTCATCAATAAGCTCTATCATCTTTTCCTTATCGTGGTCGCCTTTATAGTTCAAAGCGTTGAAAACCATTCGGTGGAGCTTCATAAGGTTTTGTCTGGATTCTGGGGGTATTATATCATCCTTGTCAGCCAACACGTATCGCATGTTGTCGAGATTGTCAACCGCTTTCAATAAGTCGCCACTCTCAAAATCATCATGTGAAAATCTTTCCATTCGTTGGAGTTCCATATACTATTTGTTAGGCCGAAAGGCTCTGGGGGTTCTCCCCTGCCAAAAGCGGTTCATACTCCTTTATCAATATTTCTGCGGGAACCTTCAACTTTTCATGTATGGCCCGGATTTGATTTAGATTAAGCTTTCTTTTCCCCTTGAACAGTTCCGAAACCCTTGACCTACTTTTTATGATTTCCCCAAACTGTTCATCGCTGATGTTGTTTTGTTCCATCATAAACTTAATGGCCTCCAAGGGGTGCGGTGCCTCAATGGGGTACTGCTCATCTTCGTACTTTTCAATGACCAATGCCAATAGGTCAAACTCGTCCGATTCGGGCGTTCCTTTTTTCGCATCAAAGATTTCATTGAGGCGATCCAGGTATTCCTTATACTGTTTTTTCGTCTTGATGATTTTTACTTCCATAACTAAGCTTATTAAAGACTATCAATGTCCAGTTTATCATATTCTTTATGCGTTCCGATGAATCGGATAAATGCCGCATGTTTTTGGTAATTGAACTTAACAATCAACCTATAATCATTCCGGCAGATATTGAAAACAATCTTTCCATCCTTCACCACATCCGCAGTATTGAAAAGGGCGATAACTTCGTTTGAGTTTTTGAACTCGGTATTTTTTACAATACTGTAAAATGCCCTCAGTTGTTTTTCGGTTCTGGGATGCTCTTTCCAAAAGTTAGACAGGGTGCTTCTTGAAAAAATTCGCATAGGTCAAATATCGGCAATTTTTCCCAGATTGGGAAATTATCAATGTTAAATTTTCCCAGATTGGGAAATAAACTTAACGGCTCTTTCTTCCAACCTTGGGTTTATAGTTGTCAAGTTTATCAGCATACTTTTTACGCAATTTCTCGTAACCGATTTCTTTTGCCAGAAGCTCCAATCCTTGGCGAACAACATCCCCTTGTGATAGCTCTTCCATATCGATAACAAACTGTTTGAGCCACACCAATTCATCCAACATCTTTTTGGTTTTCTTTTCATGCGAAAAGGTAATTTGAATGTTCTCGCTTTTTTGTTTTGGGGCTGTTCTTCCGGTTCCTTTTTGGGTTACGGTTCTTCTCGATGTGTTATCGTCTCCCGTTAGTGATTCCATTCCCATATTAATCTGTTTTTAGTTTCTTAATCTTTCGTAGAACTTCGTTGCCTAGCTTGGCATAATCCTGTGAAGCCCCACTAGCTTTTTTGTACTCAAAAATGGTCTTTCGGTTCGCCTTATACTGTGAATTTGGAATATCCGTATTCCTACGGATAACTGTATTGAAAGCGGGAACGCCCCATTTGTTTTTCTTGATGTCGTCCAATATGAGCTTGCTTATTATCAAACGTTCTTCATATTGGGTCAGCAGTATTCCCAAAAGCACTAATTGGGGGTTTAGCCTATTTTTTATTTGTGACACAAACTTGTACATCCTATCAAAACCATCAAGGGCGAATTGCTCGGCTTTGACGGGCACAATGACATAGTGGGCGGCCACCAGAGCATTTAATGTTATCAGTCCAAGATTTGGCGGGCAATCGATAAAAACATAATCGTAATCAAGTTTTGAAATAGCATCCAACAAAACAAATTCCCTATCTACCTCCGGGAGTTTATGCTCTACACCTATTGAAGCTTCGGAATTTGGAATCAGATCCATATTCTTCCTAACGCCTTGGATGATATTGTAATCTTCTCCCAATAGGAGTTCATTAATCGTTAGTTCCTCATCTACATAACCAAGGTTTGTGCTTAGATTGGCTTGCGGGTCTGCATCAATAAGAAGCACCCTAAATTTTTTCGCGGCCTGTGCCGCTAAGTTTAAGGTACTGGTAGTTTTTCCCACACCACCCTTATTATTCGCAAGGACGATTATCTTCATTGCTTTATTCAAAAGAGCGTGATAATTCATTGCTTTAAATACTTTTATTTATTTGATTTGTTTAATTTATTTCTTTTAATGGCTCTCCGCAAGTGTTACAAGAAATGTCCATACCCGGCTTGCCCCAAACACTGCAACAACCGTTATTAGAATACTTTGCTCTAGTCTGGGGTTTGGGTTTGGGTTTGGGAACATTGATTATAAAATCCTTTATTTCATCAAATGTCGTGGGAAGTTCGCCACTATTCATAAGTTCCTCTAATGCCGGGTTTGCCTCGATGTACAGCCCCGCAAAAACATCCCCTGTCAAAAGTTCTTCAGAAGCCTTCATAAATGGACTTCCTTCGATGGGATAATCTGCCATGTGCTGCCCTACTGTCTTGCCCCCTACTTTTCCGTTATGTGATGGCATTAGGCCGACTTCCATCATTTTGGCGGCCCACTCTTTATTATGATATCCCGGCCGTGATGGGTTCCCATAATGGTGTTGCCATGCGTGGCACATTTCATGAACGATTGTTTGGCAGATTTCTATTAATGGAAACCTTGTGAACATGGAAGGATTAAGGGCTATTTCATCGGTTCCAACCGTCTCATCCTCATTAAAGACTTTTTTCCCTTCGACAATAAACCAGTTTTTAAAAATGTAGTGTCCAAAAACATTGTGTTGCCTAGTAATGGTAATAACAACATCCTTTAACTGATCATTGAAAAGCCTATGATTGAAATGGTCGAAAATATAGAGGAAAAGACCGTAAAATTTCAGCGTTGGTTTATCTTGATATTCTCCCATGATTAATTGTTTTGTACAAAACATTTTTTATCATACTCATACTCTGGAGAGTTTTTATACCCTTCAAAAACTACACGGTAATCCTCAAAGTCTTTTTCACTTGCCAACCGAATCGATTTCCCATGATGGGTTATGCTTTGAAAGTCTGGATAGTGGGAACCTCTAAGTCTGCTCGGTCTTAAAACGTGGATGCTGTTCGGTTGTTCTGGAAATATGTAGCCTAACATGTTCTCGTCAACAACTACAAGTTTTATCTTTTGTTCTGTCATAATGAAGGTTATTTATCGAGGTTTCTTTGTTTGGACGGTTCCCCGATTTCTTTTGATAAAGATACGATACTTTTACTTTTAAAACAAGTATTTAATTAAATAAAAGTATTTATTTTATTTAATTATTTGATACTTCAAAGCTCCACCGGAGATCCGGGGAGCTAGGAAACATATACAAGTATTAGAAAAGGGTTATTCTATTCTTCTCCCTCAATCTTTTCAAGGGTTATACCCAAAGGGTCTATAATCTTCGTATTGAACACCTCAATACGCTTGATATTCTCGGTTGTGGGTATAAGTGCCGTACTGATGTTTGTTTTCAACTCAATTACTTCGGCTGTCTTTCTCCGTTTTCTTCTGAAAAATCTCTTTAAATTTGACATATCTTTATTCAATAAAGGTTATTAATAAAAGAGGTGAAACTTTGGACGGTGACACCTCTTTTTCTTTTTAGTTTTCTTCGGGTTTCTTGCCTAACAATAAAATCTCCTTGGCCTCGACTTCCGTTACATATCTGGTGTTGCCATCTTCGCCGGGGTAACTTCTGGACTTTAGTTTTCCTTCCAGTGCCAAATTTGTACCTATTTTCAAATAGGTATGAACGAACTCGGCAGTCTTGCCCCAAGCAACTACGGTATGCCAATTGGTTTCGGTTTTCTTGTTCCCGTCTTTGTCCTTGTAGTCCTCATTTGTTGCTAAGGAAAATCGGGCAACTTTCTTGCCTCCATCCAATTCGGTATATGTTGGCTCCTGACCTACGTTCCCGATAAGCTGTACTTTGTTTTTTAATCCCATGATGATTTAATTAAAAGTTATTATTTATTTTATTTTAATACTTGTATTTATTTTAATGTTCCTGTGGTAAGTAGAGCATTTCATTTTGATACCACATAGTCAAGGCTGGCCCAACCTTTTTGCCCTCGATGAGATTGGATAGGGGAAAGGTCGTATAGGGGTAGCTAACCCGTTTTATGTGGGTTCCGTTCCCATCTTCATAGTCAATATAACATTTGGTTTCACCATCAACCCGGTACAATTTGCTCACGATAAAATCGTGTTCCCTTCGTAATAGTACCATGTTGGAAAGACTGTCAATCAATAGCCAAGTGGCATCACAGAGCAACGCCATTTCACGTACTCCATCAGAGTAAAAGACATCTTTGAAAAGTTCATTAAAATACTTGTTTTCTGTACCGCAACATTGGCTCAACTCGCTACGGATTTCTCTTTCTTTTGTAGTCATAAGGTCATTAATTATAGGGGTTTCTTTGCTTGGACGGCTCCCCTTGTTTATTTACATAAATATACGACTTTTTTACTTTTAATACAAGTATTTATTTAATTTATTTAGTTTATTTTATTTCTTTGGCAAACGTAGTGCGCAGCCCCAAATCTTACCAAACTTTTTCCTTTCTTTTTGCGTTGCAAAACTATTAGAACCCCCTAAAGGGGTAGCCCTTCCGATTGGTGAAGTTAGCCCCCCCGTCGATGCTGTTTCAACTGGCCTTGGCTTCCACGCAAAAGGCAATTGGCCATAAGGCCGAATCAAAAAATCGTTGGTAGGTTCCCCTGCTAAGAGGGATACCCTATTTTTTGAAATTTCATTGCAGCTTGGAATCAGCCAAGGGCTACATTTGCCGTCGATGGAGGACAACGAACCATCGGAATAAAGGGCTACAAATATATTTTGAGGGATGCCCCATGAAGTCCTAACCCTGTACGGTTAGGATAGCTTCTTGGCGGGTCTTTTGTTGCTATCAAAAGGCATGACAAGAACTACAAACTCTGCAAATGGAAAAGGCTTCCCGATTTCAGATTCTAAAGGGGAAAGGCAATTGCATGAAATATTGGAACGATTCCCGCCTTGACCGCTCCCGGTATGATCCTGGTAGTGGGGGAGTGGTCCGGCGAAAGGGGAGTGAAAATATAATATGCTCTTGCGCGCGGTTCTGAGGGTGTTGGGGATTATGGAGGCGGGAAGATGTCCGTATGCGTACCGGATTTGGTACGCTCGGAGGATCTGGAGACGGATTAATTTTCAACTTCCGCAAGAACACGGAAAGAAAGCATCCGGGATAGCGTAAAAATCCATTTATAGGGGTTATATAGCACATTTGGAATGAGGAAGCGACAAAATAGCTACCGGAAGCCCTAAGATGTCTTAAAACGCCTTAAAATGATTGTAACAAAAGCCCAATAGATGCCCGAAATGTGCTAGACTTTCATTCTCTTTTTGCACAATTTCTCATAGAGGGATAGTTCTTTGGAGCTTATCCCTGTTATTTCCTGTATCTCATTAATGGGTTCTACCTTACTTCCGAAGTAGGTTTCAAGAAACGCCTTGAAACACGTTACGAAACGGAAATTATGCTCCCTGTATATTTGACCCGCTCTAGACTTGGGGAATTTGTCCAATATCTCGTTTGTAGAAATTGACTTCAATTCCTTTTCCTTATAAACCTTGTCATACACCAGTACGCTTATACCCTGTGGTGCCGAAGGAGCTAATTTTCTTTGGCTTTTCCGCTTCAATTCTTCCATATCCAAGTGCTTTTAATGTAAAAAAATGCCTACACCTTACCATACTGCTTGGGGGATTTCAAAATTTGGTCATGTTTGGCTTTATCACCAAATATAGGACTTGGGCTGCAAATGCCCATAGCATTGGATTTATGGTCTATCGAGCCCGTCCAGTTTGAGGCTCAAATACAAAACATAAGACCATGAAAAATTTTGAGACAATCCTAAACATTGGAGAAGATGCAGCAAACTACATCAAAATTGACGATGTAAGCCAAATCGTTGTCAACGATTACGAATTCTTGTAGAATTGAAGGGTTTACCATCTAAAACGCTGCGAATACTAAATTTTGCTCTCAAAGGACACTCAAAGAGTGTCCTTTGGCGTACTTTAGTGACAGATTTAAAGTTATATAAAGTAGGAAACTACGTTAATTTTTGTTAATATAAGTTGGGTATCTTTAGTTGAGCTAAGGTACAAACGGCTAGGCAGCTAGGTAATTTTGAGGCATTATAAACCTTAAAATTTCATAGTTATGAAAATTCAAAAACTGATTTTTGCCTTAGCCGTATTGTTTACCCTTGGATTATCCACATCATGCGAAAAAAGCGACATCGCACAAGAAGAAGCGGACATTAATGCAATTGACGGCAACGAAATTAAAGAACAGGATATGTAGCCCATTTATGGGGGTGTTGGTAATATTGATATTATCGACACTCCCATATTTTCATGACATTATCAGCACGAAAGACGGCCTAAAGGATTGGGTTCCCATTTTGGGGATTGAGCGCCTTCTTACCGGAACTGATAAATCCATATTGGGCTATTCTACTTACCGGGTATTTCTGTACACCTTCCTTATCTTCAGTTTTGGAATGGTGGGCTTTTTAAAATGGTTTTCCTCCGCAAAGCATAAATTCTATCGATATGCCCTTTTAGGTGCTACCATATCGAGCATTTACCATGTGATGCTTATTGTATTCAAGCTTAGGAGAACGGTTTTGAACGACCCGGAATATAAGCTATTGGGGCTTGCTCTGCTTTTTTTAACGTTGGCGTTGTTAACCATAAAAAAGCAATGGAATAATTCCACTAAAAAAGCTAGTATAGTTTTCAAAACTATTGGGTTTTGTGTAGCCTTCTTTTTGATTTCATTATTACCGTTTTTACATGATGTCATAACGGATAAAAACGGGCTTTTGCCATATATACCCAATCTCGGCATAGAAAAAATGCTTACGGATGAAAATAATATGGTGCGTGGCTTGAACAGCTATCGACTATTGCTGTATCTGTTGGGGATATACCTTTTTGCGCATATACCTTGGATAGGTGCCTTCATGGATTCTAGGGGAAGTCGAATAAGACCGTTTCTCTTGGTTCCGGTGGTACTCAGCCTCTATCAAGTCATCATTATCTTGATGTCATGGAGAGAAACGGAATTCAATAGCCCTAGCGCTAATTTATATATCACATTGGGCCTAAGTCTATTATTGGCCATTAATTTTTTCTATAACAACAAAGTCTCCCCCCAAACCAGAATTATTCAAAAAGAACGTGCAACCATTAAATCTAATGAAAATGAAAATCGATAAATCCAGATTTAATTTTCTAAGGGCGGAAGGCTCTTTACTTGACAAAGCATTACAAAAAGTGAACTTGATTCTAGAGGGTGTAATTGATGCAAAACCTTACGTTTTGGATTGGGATGATGTCTTAGCGCAATACGATAAATTGGGGATAGGGGATGTCGCTGAATTTTCCTCGAGCTATACGTTTGGTTGGCATGCGATGAATGGCAAACTAGATAATGATGCTAGTAAACAGGCGATGTACCTAGAGATTATCGATGGTATAGTAGAACGTAGAGAGGGAACTATATAATCATTTTGGAATCGGGTATATACTTATCCAATTGCCTACCTGATTGGAATATCCTACGCCCCACTAATTTTTTAGTCTTTTTGTCTTGCTCCATTTCATAAAAGAAAGTGCTTAACGAGAACAATTGAAAGCGGGTATTGCCATTGTCATATAGCGCAACGAATTTCCCTTGTGATGCTAGGGCCATTGCTTGATCATGTTCACTAAGCATTAGATAGTTGTAAAGGTTCATGTATCGATATGGGCCTGTATTGTGGTCAATGGTTAACTACGGAGATAAAAATAAGAAAATACTCCGTGGGTGAGAAAGAAAGTTCAAGGTTGCCTTACCAACAATCAATAGGGAATTTGTACCTGTGGAAATTCTACGCGTTCGATGATCTCAGGATAATTTGAGTTAATGGTATTTGAGAACACATCTTTGCTAACGGAATGGGCCGTTATATCATCTTCTGACAAATTGTTGTGGACGATTTCAAAAACTCCGTCTTTGTCCAAATCGTTAGACAGCCATTTTTGTATCTGGTCATCTTTGAGGGGAACAACCTGCCTGTTCTCATTATCCCGATTCTTCTTGTTATGAATAATGGCGTACTTTGAACCTTCTGGGGCTTTCTTTGTTAAAATGCCAAACGATACATACTTATCGGGCGTAATGGAATAAATCCCTGCCAAACTAACCAGTGGGGTATCGTTCTGCTGAAAATAATAGGGAACCTTAAAATTTTTTGGTTTTGCGCAAGTGTGGGGTTCATAGAACCCTGATAACGGAATTATACACCTTTGGGTCAATGAATGTTTTTGGTACTGCCAGAAGCTGAAAAGTTTTTCAGCTTGGACGTTTAATCCCGCCCCCCACCTAACGGACTTGTCATAATATTCTTTGTGGTTTTCTCCGTTCTTGTCGTAGGGAAGTAGCCCCCACATCATCGGGGTCATATGGGTACTCCTTTCTTGGGGAATCACCCAAAAGGGTTGATGGCTATAACCGTTTGAATGGTGGTATATAAATTCCACCCCTTCATTAATCGTTTTCTCTGACCTAGTAACGTTGTAATGGGATTCAATTTCTTCTGCTGTACTGACTATTCGGGCATGAAAACACATCGTTAATTATTTTTATGGCTCTTGATGCTATACGTGACAACCCCCCATATCACTAAAATCATGTCACCCTCGATTACGATGGGGTCATATTTGGGGTTTTCTGGCATCAACGTAACCTTGTCGTTTTCCTTTTTGATTCTTTTTACGGTAAATTCCCCTTCTACATAACAGACGGCAATACAACCGTCATACGGCTCTATACTCCTATCAATAACTAGCAAGTCACCATCATATAGCCCAGCCCCTTCCATAGAACTGCCATTGACCCGCGCGTAAAACGTTGCTTCGGTGTCACGGACTAATTCAGTGTCCAAGGAAATACGGTTTTCCATAAAATCATCAGCAGGGGAGGGGAAGCCCGCAGAAATTCCCCCATCAAAAAAGGGAAGCCCCGAACCTTTGCTCTGCTTTGGGATGATTATTTCTATTTTGGCCCTTTTGGTCAATTGCATTTTACCGTTATAATGTCGCTAATTCTACTGGTGAAATTCTGGGATAAATGGTTACGGTTCATTTTCCATTTTCTTCGTAAATCCATCCCTCCGAATTTAACACAATCGTAGCCGTTTAACAAGTTGATTTTGTCCACTGCCCTCATTAGGGGCAAATGCCTTGGGTCACTGTTTCTAAAAAGGTTGAGTTGCTTATCGCAAGTCGGGGTAAGTTCCATCACCATAAGGCCCGCTTTTTTATAGTGGTATCCATCTTTAAAAATCATTTTAAGCCCTTTTAAGGCGTACTTCGTGATTTCAATGGTGGAATTGGTTGGAAAAGGGAGTTTCACACAAAGAGAGCGGCCATACTGCCGTGTACCGGGTTTAAATGGGTTTGTTCGTAAGAATACCATGACTACCGAACAATCCGAACCCTGACGGCGTAATTTTCGGGCGCACTCCCCTGCGAATGTGCTAACCCTTTCCTCGATTTGCGCTAACTCAGTATAATCCTTGGAAAAGGAGCGGGTACAGGCAATGGCTTTCTTGTCCTGTACTTCCTCCATTTGAATTGAGGGTTTTCCCATCAAATCATGCTTCAAACGCAATCCTACAACCGTCATTTTATCACGTACAAAATCATCAGGCAATAGGGTAAAATCAAGTGCCGTTCTTACGCTATGGCGTTCCAACATGGCCGCATATCGGGAACCAATGCCCCATACATCACCAACTTTGACCCAATTGAGAACCTTTTTGCGCTTTTCCTCGGTATCGATGATATATACCCCTTTAGTGCGCTCAGGGAACTTCTTGGCAACCCGGTTGGCTGCTTTGGCCAAAGCCTTGCTTTCGCCAAAGCCTATTGAGATTGGTATTCCCGTGGCACGAAGTACATAGTTTTTAATCTTGTGTGCGTGTTCCTCGAGGTCAAAACGCTCAAACCCTTTAAAGAACAAAAAAGCTTCGTCGATACTATAAATTTCCACTGAATCCGAATACCTCGAGATAATGTTCATGACCCTACTGGACATATCACCGTAAAGGGCATAATTTGAACTCATCACCTTTACGCCATGTCGTTGACAAAGGTTTTTGATTTTAAAGTAAGGGTCGCCCCTCTTTAAGCCCAACGCCTTGGCCTCACTGCTTAGGGCAACCGCGCAACCGTCATTATTCGAGAGTACGATAACGGGTATGCCCTGTAATGCGGGGTTGAATACCCGCTCACAGCTTACATAAAAGTTATTGCAATCCAGAATTCCGTACATCACAAAAAAATAGGACGTTAAAATTAGGAAAGTAATGGTTTAAGCGCTGCTTAAAAATCGGGTTTCTTTTCCTCTGGAATAAGTGAAAAAATCAGACCAAACAAAAAAATAGTATACTTTTTTTGGTGGTCCACCAGGTCGGATCTTTTCTGCAGCTTGCAGAAAAGTATACTTTTTTGAATGGCCAGGTGTTTCTCGAGCTGTTGCCGGTGACAAAATTTGTATACTTTTTAATCTTCCAAGAAGCAGAAAGGGTAGGGGTCTATCTTTATTCCGTCTTTCCAGACCTCGTAATGGATATGGTTATTGGTACTCTTTCCGGTGTTGCCAACATATCCGATAATATCTCCTTTCTTCACGTCTTGGTCTTTCTCAACTACAAAAAGGTACATATGGGCGTATCGGGTGGTGAAACCGAAATCATGTTCGATGATGACTTGGTTTCCATATCCAGAGTTTGATTTTCTGGTGCGCTTTATGGTTCCCGAAGCTGCTGCATGGATTGGGGTTCCTGCCTTGGCGGATATATCAAGCCCCAAATGTGGTTTCTTCTCTTTGTCTATTGGATGGAAACGCATTCCAAAACCATCCGTAAATCTTTTTAGCTTTTTCGGGTTCAATGGGTTTATGGTGGGAACATATTTGAAATGTTCATTGTCAAGGGCGTTCTTACCTAGTATTGTAATCAGCTTTTCCACATCGTCTATATCCTTGGAGAGGGTAAGGTATTTGACTACAAGGCTATCGCTTTGGGCAGCCAAAGAACCGTGAAGGAAGATAAGTACAGCAAAACAACGAAGCATTGTTATTGGGGCTTACAATACTTCCAACCTTCTGTGGTCATTCTAAAAACGAATCTTTTTTGTTGTTTGAAATCATACTTGCTTTCCAAAAAGTAAAATGGGGTTTCATCAATGATTTCTAACTTGGTCGTAACTTCTGCAATATTCACCCGTGGGCGTTCTTGGATTTCAAGCACTTTTTCAACCCTTCTTTTAGAGGAAATAACATATTTGATAGAAGAAGCAAAAACGGATGTCCTTCCATATGCGCTATTGTATTTTGAAGCCTCCTTTGGCGATAACAAATAATCTTCGGCCAACTCCGTAAAGGTAATGTGGTACATTTTACCTTTCTTGTCAAGCTTTATAAAACCCTGTTCTGCCAAGGCTTCATAATCTTTTTGTAGGGGCTTTAAATCATCTTCCCTAAAATCGATAAAGCTTGTTGTTACGGGAAGTACTTGGGTCAATTTGTATTCGTCCGGGCATTCCTCCAACATCCGCAGAGCCTTTTTATTGTTCAACTCCATAGGGTCGTTACACGAGTGCAAGAACCCCAAGGAGCATCCCAATAGCAAAAATAAATGGGCAATTTTTTTCATTGTTCAATATTTAGGAGCGTTCAACTTCGGTCATGATTACATCAAAAACAAAATCAGGGTCGAAGCTTGTCCACTCTCCGATGATGGTACGCATGCCTTGGTCATCCTCGAATATTTCTAGGTTGTCAATGCTTATGCTTTGGAACACATCTTCGGTATTTCTGATAATAAGCCTAAAATTTGTGTTCGTTTCGTCCTGTGCCGCAATTACGTAATCATTAAGACCGTCCAGAGGGCTAACGCCTGAATCGCACTGTTCGCCCACAAACTTCGTTTCAAAAAGTTGGTTTTGGAACAGGTAGTTGTCATCCCTAGCACATTCAGGGAATTGCGCCAATATGTCAAAACTGGCGTTTCCGTCCTCGTTGAAATCATAAGGCTCGCCTTGTGCCGTCGTAATGGTCACGAATGCAAAAGACCTTTGGGATAAAGCTTCCGGGTCATTTGCCTCTAACTGTACTTGTGTTCCGAAGGCATTTGTTTTTGGCTCAAAGTCATCCGAATCGTCACATGCGAAAACAAAAACTAACAATAGTAAATAAAAGGTCTTTTTCATGGTAAGGGGTTTTTTGGGGTTAACAATTATTGTCCGTCGTTCTTATCGTTGGTGAATATTCCTTCAATGACACCTTCCACCCCGTTGCTATCCACAACGGTAATCGTGTAGGGTTGATTATCATACCATTCACTCGTACCAGTAGGAACGAAAGTATCGTAATAGAACTCGTGGAAGCCGTCACGTTTTACCCCAGAGGTAAAACTGGTCGTATAGGTTACAAACTGCCCTTGTGTCGGATGGTTTGGCCTATTGTTTCGTACACGAATCCTAAAAATATCTGCGGATGCTGATGGGTCGGTTTGGACGTCCATTTTTACCAATCCGTGATAATCCCAATTACAGCCGTTACCACAGCTTCGTTTATTATCGGCAAAGAACCATGTAAGTACCCCGCTTATTTTTGGTCTGGGGTACATATCTACTTGCATGTTCTGTTGTTCTTCCTCGTCTGTCGTGTTTGTGGCCGTCCACACTATCGGAAAGTCAACATCGTCATTTGCGGTAAATGAAATGTTGCTAAAGCCGTGTGGTATGGGGATTGGTTGCCCTTCTGTATAGGTTACGCCTTGGTAGACTATCGAACCTCTATCAGTGCCGTTAAATCTGAACGAAATAAAATAATCCGTGTTTGGGTCGTGGCCATTGGTTGCATTCGCTGTTACGGCTATGTTGAACGGTTCCCCAGAAAGTTTACGGCCATTGGCTTGGGTCACAGATAAAGTAAAGGGTTCAACATATTTTTCAAACCTGAATGATATAGGGGCTTGCTTTGGAACATTGGAAGTAGACAATCCATTAAATACTAGGTTATGGTCTCCTTCACTGGTTCCTGTATAAACCATTTCAAAATTTCCCACGGGTACTAAAAATTCGTCTCCGGGGTTGTACGTGTTACCATTGTAGACCAATGTACCCACACTGGCCCCATTTTGGAACGATAGGCTATAACCGTCGCCCCCTATTCCAATTTCTTCAATTTCTCCCCTGATAATAACCGATTCCCCCGTGAATCCTCCTTGCTCATTTGAGGTAACGCTAAGGGTATAATCCTTTTGCTTGACCTCGAAACTATCACTTGCATTGTCGGTAAAGTTGGTTGAATTACGTCCCACAAACTCAATATTGGGTACGCCCGGTTCCACACCCGTAACCTTCCATTCGTTTGTGCCAACCACTACGGGATAGTAAGCGTTTGCGTTGAGAGTGGTTCCGTCGGCATCCTTTACGGTTGCCGTTCCCTCCTCAAATCGGAATAGTGCCTCATAGGTTACTACTTCTGAATGTTCGGGAACATCAAAAGTAAGGGTGATTGTCGATTCTTCACCAACGGTAATAGTAGAAGGTGTGATCCTGGCAGTAAGTTCAAATTCTTCTTGACCAAACTGAAAGGTTTCCTCTGCTTCGTCACTAAAATCAGTATTGTTTTGGCCAAAAAACTTAACCTGAACATCTTCGGGGGAATCCGTTGATATATCCCATTCGGTTACGCCTACGGGTACGGAAATCAAAGTTTCTTGTGGTACTGGATTACCATTGCTATCCAAGAACGTAAGCGACCCTTCCAAAAACTCGTACATCAACTCGTATTCAACCGTTTCCACATGGTTGGGAGCAGTAACGGTAATAATGGCCTTGGCCTGTTCCCCAAAGGTCACGCCATCAGGCGACATCCTGACGGAAATTTCAAATTCTTCCTTTTGAATTGAAAAGTCGATGGTTTCTGTAACCTTGTTCCCGTTATTGTCCTCTACGACAAATTGAAGCATCGACGCGCCTGTACCATCCATTAGGGCTATAAAATCATATTCCCCTTTTTCAATATCACCTGATTGCCCCAAGGTTATGGGTTCCTCCATATTGGCGGTTCCATCCTCTAGGGCGGGGTAAAGCGCTCCTTCACTTTCTGGAAAGGAATAAGTGATTTTATATGTTAACGTGGTATCAGGACTATTTGAGGCAATCAAAAGAGTTACCGGAACCGGAGTTTGAAAATCCAAAGTATTCATGGGAGAGGTTGCCGAAACCTGTAAATCAGAATGTTTGACATTAAAAGAAATTTTCAAAGGTTGTTCCCTTCCATCCTCGTCTCTGATAATACCGTCTATTTCGTGTTTGCCTACGGAACGTGCCAAATAGCCAAGGTCGGTATTAAGGCTGTCCAGTACTATCCAATCATCTATTGGTAACGGTGAAATCGAATCCATGCCCATAAATACACCATCCCCCTCTTGAAGGGTGTACTTAAAACTAAATTTCTGGGTGTCTGCAACCCTTTCTGGCGAAATCAAAAGCCTTGTGAGCTGCATAACGTTAATGGTGGCAACGCTATCATTTTGGACGGTTGCTGTGAAATCAAAACTGGTTATAACAGTTGCTTCCTTGGTACAAGCTAGAACCAAGAGAAAAACAAATGCTATGTGGGGTAGCAATTTTTTCATAGTGTTCTGTTTAATAATTAATTTACGTTTTACCCTTTAAAAAAGGATGTATCTAATTCCTGCTCCACCGTAAAAGGTGAAGGTTCCCAAGTCGCTGCTTGGGTGGTAATATTCATTGGCCTTTATGAGAAATGAAAATGTTTCACTTAAATAAATATCTATTTCGGCACCTATAAAGGCTCCGTATAAAAGATTGGAACGATTGTCCACAATAGCCCCTCCCTCAAGTTCTTCGTTACCGTTATTTACAACTTCATAGCCTATAACCGCACCCCCTCCAATGGCAGCATAAAATTTGCGGTTAAGGCTACCATATACGTTTCTGAAATAACCAACATTTAGTGTGAAATTGTTATATGGAACTTCAAAGCCTTCTTGTTCGTTTTTAGCAAAAGAAAGGTAGACCGCGCCCTGAACATAACTGTAACGGTCAAGGTAATAGTTGAAGCCTCCGTTTATAGCATAACCATCATTGGTATAGCCTCCTGTTAGCTCCAATGAGGAACTATAATTGGCGTACTGTTGTCCTGAAACAAAGGAGAAGGAGAACAAAAAAAGTAGGGGCAATATTCGTTTCATGGATTCATTCTTTTGGGGTTGTTAATCAATGTATGTGCGATACGGTTCTGTATGGTTCGCTCCCCGTTATTCTCACTGATTTCAATTAGCACATCACGTTTTGAATTCAGGGTAAAGCGTTTGAGTACGGCCACAAAGTGAACTTCCGTATCGGGCATGATGTTTTCGGGCAATTGGAACTCAAAGGATTCTCTTTTGTTAATGGGTTCCGATGAAACCGCACCCTTGCCCTTTGTTTTTGGCACTTTAGAATAGTTTATGAACTTCAATTCGTAGCGTTGTCCACTTTCATTGCGGATTGATAGGGCAATATATATGGCATCTGTTCCGTGATAGGTTCCTTTGTTCGTAAAGTAAATTCCTTGGTTCTTGGTCGTTCCCCTTCCTAACCATGCGGGTTTCTTGTTAATGGACTTTGCCTTGACGGTATCTACCCATTTGGGCAGTTCTCGATAGGCTTTTTTTCTAACTGTTATTGTTCCCTGTTGGTCTTCTTCAAAAGCTTGGTTTTTTCTGGATTTAAAAAGGGGTAGGCCAGCATCGAAGTAGTAGTTAAACTTTTCGGGTTTTGGCTCATGGTAAAGGATTATTTCATGTCGTCGGTTGCTTCGCGTAATAACCAAAAGGGTAGCTTCCTTTTTACCCTCTGAGAGTTTGTTGGCTTTTACCTTCAACATTTTTCCATTCTGTTTAAATGCCCCGTTTCCAGTTGCGGGAAACACTACAAATTCATCGTTATTGGGTTCGCTATCCAAAACGGGTTCCTCGAATACTAGGATGGTAAAGTCTTCTTTACTTACGGGTATGCGTTTCTGGGCAACGACAAATAAGGGCAATATGAATAGTAGTACTAAATATCTCATTGGTTTGTAAACAATACTTTTAAAGTGTTCGGCAATCGTATCTTTTCATCTTCCCTCAGCTTTTTCTTGGAAAGGAATCGGGTTAGTCTTCCGGCTAAATTGCCTACTGTGTTGCTCCCGATTTCCCTACCATAATCCCTAGCTGCTGTCTCTGCTGTATTGGTAAGTGCATCGTTTGAAAATTCGTTCCATAGTTCCCCCGCACGCTCTGAATAGACCCCTTCTTCGTTATCTTCTATATCACGAGATTTTAGGGTAACGGGAATTCCTCCTACGGACTTGACATCAAACAAAACCCTTGATTGTTGAATCCTAATGTTCGCGAATATTAACGTGCCTTCTGGGAACACTTCCCCGCTTAGATATACTTTTTCCTCTAGGGTAAGCCTAACCCTTTTTTCTTGGCCGGGGAGTACCCATTCTTCTAAGTCCCCATCTTCTGGGAATACCTTTGCAACAAAGCTTAAAGGCTCGATATATTTAGAGGCCGTTTGGTTGGTCTGTTCATATTCAGCCAACATTTCCTTTTTTGATTGGCGTAAACGTTCCTCGTAGGTCAGTTTTTTCTCTTTTTTAACGGGCGTTCGCACCACTTTTGAAGTGGCTTGGGGCGTTGTTTTTTGCGCCTCCATGCGCTCGATTTCTTGTTGAATCTTGATATTCGTAGAATCGTTTTCGTTATCATAGTTGGAGTCTGATTTGTTCAACCGTTCTTTGAGCAAATCCGTTATGCTCACGTTTTCGTCTACACTGATATCATCCTCGCCTTTAAAATCGTCGTCGTCCATAAAGGTGGTCATATCCTCAATGGTAAATTCCTCGTCCTGTTGCAATCTCGGTATGTTGTCCTTTTCGCTGCGTTCGGAATCATCCCCCCAAATGGGAAGTGAGGTAATGAATATGATCACCAGAAGAACTATGGCCCCAATTGAGCCCATTGTGACGATTTTTTTATTCTCCATCCAACTCAACTTTTTGATAATCCTGTGAATAATCTGAAATGTTCATGCCCCACTCATTGTTTGGGAAACTTGGTGTTGTGTAGGTGATGGCCCCCTGTGCCTCAATCAACCAATACTCTTGCCTTGTACCGTCTTGAATAAGTAGGGTGGCCTCGGATTTGAAACGGAAAGGTTCCCTTTTCGATTCGTCAACATGGGTGACCTTTACATCCAATATTTTGTAAACGTGGCCGTTTTTCAGAATGTCGTTATAGGCTTTTTGTTTTTTCCATCTTTCATAAATGCTAAATGCATCCTGTCTATCAACCAAGAAAAGCGCTTTGGTTCTATTGGTTTCCAAGGTCTGTCTATCTCCGCTATTCAGATAATACATGGCGTTGAAAACGTGCCTTTGGATTCCGGCATTTATTAGGTCTGTACGGTACATGAGTTCCGTAGGAACCTCTTTCCCCGTGTTATCGAAAACCTTTACCTTATCTGCTATTGAGATATTGGAAAGGAGATAAAGAAACAGTGCAGAAAGCGTAATCACGCCACAAAAAACAGTGACCAAAATCATGGCAAAGCGATTTGTTTTTTTCGCTCCTACCGATTCATTGAAACCCTTTTCTAAATCTTTGTTTCTCATAACTTATAGTATTCTCCATAATAAAATTTTACTGCTTGCGAAAAGAAGCAGCTTACCCGCAATGACAACTATTAAAAGGGATATGTACCAGTTGAAATTTGCATCGGACAAATACAAGGATTTTACTGCCTCCATCATGGCATTTGCCAATAGGAAAGCGGGTATCAAAAGGTAACATATCAATAGTGCCTTTAACCATGTGAAAAACATCTGTTTCGTGTTTTCGTTGAGTAAGGACACAATAGCGAATCCCGATGTCATCTTGACCAATCCCAAAAAGAAAAAGCGGTACAACAAGGCTAGGCCATAAATCCATTGGTCAATCAAAATCACCAAGGGCTGAATGGCCAATGATGCCGTATAGTCCAGTAGGTCGCCGGGGCTTAAATCCCAAATGGTCGGCTCGTTCTCCATTAATAGGGCCACTTCTGCGGCCAAAGCTTTGAAGAAATCCCCTTCCGGTTCGTTGGCTGCGGAAGTTATTGCCCCAAAGAGTACGGATAGGAAACCATCAATACCAGTGAAGAACACTGGTATTAGAAGGATTACAAAACTTATTTTCCACTTCTCTAAAAGCAGTTGAAAAAAGTCGGAAACGGTCATTTCGTCATCATCCTTTGATATGCCCTTAAAGCTGATTTTGTACAAGGACATGATGATTCTGATTATTCCCAATATCACACCAAAAAGGACAGCGGCGTACAGGTATAGGGCATAGTCAAACTCTACGCTTCTATATATGCTCTCAACATCCCGGAACGTTAGGCCCGTTAAATCGGAAAAACCACCTGATTGCTGTACCAACGCCATATTAATCTTGCTTTTTGGCTAACTCGTTATAATATCTGTAAAGGTCATTGTACCTTCTGTTTTTGCGCTTTAAACGGTAAAGGCTATTTTCAATTTCCGTGACTTCCTCGTTCAGTTCCCTTATGAACTTCAATCGTTCACTGTCCTTCATGTTAAAGAAATTGCTGCTCAAAATTTTCGTGGATGAAGAAATGTTCTGCTCTAGTTGAATACTCAAATCGGCTATTTCTTCGGCTGAATTTTCTACCACAACATTCGCATAATCGTTTTCGTCGATGTCCTTTACCACCCACTGGATAAGTTCAAAGCATTCTTGTTGGTGTTCTGTCAAGCGTTTGACCTGAATACTTTGCTTTACCGCGCTGCTTACCTTTTCCAATTTTTCCTTGGCTTCCAAAAGAAGCTTGCTCTGTTCCAAGGCCACTTTCATACGCTCCAAAAAGCGGGCTTTATCTTCTGCCGATTCCTTAACCAGTAGGGCATCGGTATTGGGTGCAACTACCGTACCGCCCACTTGGGCCGAAATCAAAATCGGTGATATAAGAAATAGGGTCATTAAAATCATTCTCATGTCGTTACGCTTAATAGGTTATCAATTGACGTTTCTAAATTTTGTGTTGTTTCATAATCCTTGTTGAGTTTATCCCATTGCTCCCCTTTCGTCTGAAAGGCCAAATAGGTCGCGGGTGAAAGCTCATTGCGCAAAACTTCGGTTTTCTCATACCTTTTTAACCATAGTTCACTGTATGGGTACTTGGCATTATAGCCGTTCTCAATGCTCTGCATTTCTGCCACTTCACTAGGTTGAAGCTTCAGTTGTTTCGCTGTACGCTCAAAACCTTCCCGTCCTGAAGGGAGGACAAAGAAAAGTTGGGTATTGGCCACAATACTTTTACTGAAATTGTTGTCGGGTAACTGAACAAAGTCCTGTATAATCAAATAGACCGCACCATTTTCCTTTCGTATTTTCTGATTCAAAACTGATACGGTTTGGATTACTTCTTCACCCGTGTACATATTGCGAATCTGAGCCGTTTCCGCGAACTCATCAAAAATCAAAATTCCTTTCTTGCTCCTGTCGGCAAGAATATTTTGGTCGATGGTATCTTGAAGGATAAGAAGAATAAGAGTGACCAAAAAAGGGTCTTTCTTAATTTCGGTCAACTCGAAAACCACCAGTTGCTTTTGTTTTATGATGTTGGCCGTACCGGAGTCGGAAGCTTTGAACACATTTTCGTATTTACCGCCTGTGATGAATTGGCGGCAATTGTGTTTGAAGCTGTCCAAATCAAAAAACTTTTCCTCTATTTCAAGAGCATATAACATACTATTGCCCCCTTCGCAAACAAAGTTGTAAAAGGATTCATAGCTATGGTTTTCGGTAACCTCCTTATAATAATGCTCGAGGATTCGTTCTACCGATACGATCACGGATGTATCATCGATGTATTTTTTCTCGCGCCATGATTTCATGACTATTTGGGCGAGATAACCTATTTTCTCATTACTTGGGTTCTGTACATCGAATGGATTTATCCCTAAAGGAGTGTCCGCTTTAAGTCGAACGTGTTGGGAAATGTCCGGGTACAGCTTTGTTATGAACTCAAAAGACCTTCCAAATTCTGCAACAACAACGTTAATGCCCTTTTCCATGAATTGGGTCATTATCGTAAGCATCATTACAGATTTACCGCCACCAGTAGCGGCAACAATAAGCCCGTTTCTTGCCATGTCCTCGTACCAAAGCTTCCGTCTTAACGGGCGTTGGTCAAGTCGGCTGTTCAGATATATCCCGGTTTCTTCATCTGTTGGTGTCGATGTGTGAAGGGTAAGGCACTGTGTTTGCAATAGATTGGCCATAAAGAAAAAATCGGGATGCAATAATTTCTCCCTCCCAAAGACCGAACCAAGGAAAACGTTTTGGAGTACTTCCTTTTTGGGTTGGTAATAACTGACCTCAATAATATCCAACCGTCTCTTTAACTCTTTCAGGTTTCGTTCCAATTGAATGGGGTCATCCTCAAATAGGATAATGTTGATATGCAACAATACCAGGTCATCATCTGTATTGTTTTGTTCCTCGAGAACATCGGTCAAATCTTTGTACCTCTTTTCAAAGACCTCGTTTTGCTTTCTAAAATTCCCGTATTCCTTTTTGGCAACCTCAATTTGTTTGATAAGCTCTTTCTTGCCCGTAAAGGATACGATGTGGTTGACGATATGGTTACAATTGAAAGATTCCCCTATGGATTCCAAGAAACCTTCAAAAACGGCTTGATAGGTTTTACTGATTTCGCTTTTCCTAACGTTGGGAAACTTTTTTGGAAAGTATTCGGCCCTGTTCAGGGTGACTACTTCAAAATGGGAATTGCTGCCAAAACTTTTATCCCTGAAATCAAGGTCGTAATATCCACTGTCCTCAAAACCATTTAGGATTTTGGTTATGTGTTCACGAATGAAGTTTTCTTCCAGTTCTATAATGGAAGTTTTGGGAATACTATTGATAACGTTGACCGCCTTATCAATACTGAATTCAAAATCCTCCAATTTGGAGAAATCAGATTTATGTAACCCCTTCTTGTATGAAAAGGGATTGCTCTGGTAGGCTTTCTCTAATGATTTAAGGTTTTTGATGGTAAAACAAACCAAACTGGTATGTTGCATGAATTCCCTTCCATCAAAGTACTTTTGTGAATCCCTGCCCAAATAAGAATCCCTTTCAATGGTAAGCCCGTCAAATCCCTGCTTTAGGTAAAGCTCTTGTCTGTGCGCATAAGTGTTGTTGGGAAAATTTCTAAAAGCTTGGTTCAATTTCAAACAACGCTCATCATATTCGCTTTCGCTAATGGAATACTTTGGGGGAAGCACCAATTGATACAATAAAGAAACAGTACCATCTTTGGAAAAGAGGGCGTTCCCTGAAATATGGTCAATACTATATGCTTCGACTCCTTTTATTAGCATTCGGTAATCTTATTGAAATTGATATGACTGATAATGTCAGCCGACTTTTTTAAATCTTTAAAGGGAACTGATTTGCCTTTCTTCGCATAGTGAGCATGTACGATTATTACACCCAAAAGACTTGAAAGAAAAACCCCTAATGCGGCCCAACCATAGCCTAATAGGATGCAGACCAAAGAACCTATTAGCCCCATAAGAACAATACCTGAACATATCAGCATAAAGTTCATGAACAGCTTTCCCCTTATCCGAAAGAAATAAGGCGGGTTGTCAATGTTTTTTATGGGCGTGCTTTCCAACATTAGTTTACCCTAATTTGGTTGATCACTTCATTTGCCCCGGCTACGATAAGTAATAGAACCGCAAAGGCCAAAGTGTAGAAAGCAACCATAATACCCACATTTTTAAAGCCCTTAAATACTGTTCCTTCCTCGTCATTGTCTACCACATTTCTTTGGTTTCTGATAATGCCGTGGACGATTCCAGCAATGACAAAAAGGACAAATACGGGAAGTAGCCAATCACTCAGAAATGAGTTAAGGATTCCCCTTGCATTGTCTTGTGCCATCATAAGTAACGGGCTAAATGAAAGTACTCCGGTCAATAGTTTTTTCTTGCTCATGGTATTACTGTTTAATTGCGTTTGATTTAACATCGTTGGTATAGATTTCGAAAATATCGTTAATGACTTTTTCATAATTGTTTTCAATATCTTCATCCGTAACCATACGGACGAAAGGGTTTTTACTCAATTTTGAACCTTTATAGGGCTTGAACCTAACATCAAATTCAACAACGTTGCTTTCGGTAGCGGAACCTACGAATCGCCCTACTTGAAGCCCCTTGAAAAATTCAGGTTTATACTTTTCCTTGTCCTGTGTGGAAGTGGTCACGCTCTTGCGTTGGTTCTTGCCCACCGTATAGCTCTTTTTACGCTCTTTGATTTCAGCGAACATTCCACTAAACTTTTTTGCGGCCTCTGGGTCTTTGGTACGTCCATAAAAATGATTTTGAAGGTTGGATTCGATACTTCTCAAATCAGCCTTACCGTACATTTTTTCAATTTTAGAGGGATTCTGTGTTAGAATTACCATCGCAAAAAGATATTCGCGCAATTCACTTGGGTACTGTTCTAAGTCTTGAATTTTAAATGTGGTTCCCTCATCAAGAAACCCCACCATCGGAACGGTGTTCCCGAATTTGATACGCTTTACTGCGCTCACAAATAAGAGGGCCACAAAGGGGCTTATCTGGTTTCTATATTGGAATGAATTGGTAATTGAGAAAGATTTGGGTTCCTCCGGGTCATTCAAATAAAAGTCAAAGTCGTCTCCTGTTAGCACATATGTTATCTTTTTATTGACTGCAAATGAGCTAATCACGCCGGAGAGGGTTGACATGATGGATGATTGTGTTGCAACAGAACCTTTAGCATCAAGGAACGCGCTTGCAAAAGTTCTACATGTCGGATTTTGCTCGAATAGCTCTGTTAGTTTCTCGCCCTTTAATTGTAGTGGGAAATTAAGAACGTGCGGATATGTGAACTTTTCTGGATGATAATAGTAAATGTAATAGGCTGATGCTAGAAGTACCCCTTTGGCCTTATCATCCCATTCTGTGGTCGTGGCCTTTTTTGCCAGTAATAGATAGGTGTTATTAAAAAATTCAGCAACGTCCATTTCATCAGTAATCAACTTTGTCTTGATTGGATTAAAACGATAACTATTAGATAGGTTTACTAAATCAATGTTGTAAATCGGATGTGGGTAGTTCAGTTCTTCTTTTAACCAAAAAGCCGTGTTGGTATAATCGTTGTCTTTAGCATCATAGATAAAGAAAACAAAGTTGTTTCGCATAAATTCCGATAACAAGGGTTTTCCAAGGCTTGCAGTCTTACCGGAACCCGCACCACCATATACCAACCATCCCACAAAAGCATTGAAAAATTCCAATTGGCCCTTTGAGTGCTTCAAAATTATTTTCGTGCCTTGGGTATCTCGAGTATTGTAAAATTTATATAACAGAAACGGCAGTACTAAAATCGTACAGACCAATAGCACATAAAGCCATTTAGGGCTAAAAAAATAAGCCCCACCCAGATAAGCAACTAGAATCAATAGCGAACCAATTACCTTTTGGCCCTTCTTGTCGGAGGACAATAGGGCATATAGACTGATTACGGTAATCAGACCTATCAAAAGGATAATCGCATATATTCTAATTCTTTGCATAGTTCAAAGCCGTCTTTATATTTTGCTTCTCCTGTTTCAAGAAAGATGAAATAGGGTTCATACTCTTTAATTCTGAGCGGAGTATGTACGCCAAATCCTGTTTGTTCAGTTCCTTGCGTATATCTGAAACCGGGCTTAATTCAGAGTAAAGAAGCGCGTCTTTTGCCTCGGTGGAAAAACCCTTCTTATTGTTCTCTATCCGGTTGGTGATTTTTTCTTGATTGGTTCTACTGTACGCAAACATTTTATCAAAGGATTTTTCGTTGTCCTCCCGAAAGGCCAATTGATTAAAGCCCGCTTGCTCTTTACGGTTATCAATGGTTGTGTTTCCTGACTTTGCATACTTTTTTGATAGCGGAGATAGCTTTTTAGTCCTATACTTATTAAAGCGATGTACCACCACATGGACATGACTTTGCAGACCTTCCTTCTTTGTGCGCTGCTGTACATTTTTTTCCTTGGCCTCCTTGCCGGAATAATATCGGTTATGCTCAATTTTGGCATAGTAAACAAAATCCTTTCCGGTTACGTTTTTATCGAAAGCCTTGGCGTAATTTTCCATTACCCTATTCGTGTACACCTGTAATTTCTTTTCATATTCTGCCATTTGTTGGGTACTAAGGTTCTCCGTCTTACTTACCCCAATTGGCATAAGATGTTGGAGTTCCCTTTCGCTTGGGTTAATGGTCAGCATGTAAAATTTGTTTTCGGTCTTGCCCAATCTTCCTTTATTGCCGTCGATTCCTTTAATGGCCTCGGCAGTTGTAATCTTGTCACTATCCATATTGAAGAAACCTGTTCTTTCAAAAAAACTCTTGGCCTCGTCCTCCTTCGTCAGGTAATCAAATAGCTTTTCAGAGCTACCTTTATTACCTCCCGTTGCACCAGATGAATTGTGAATACGGACTATCATTTTAATCTCTTTTTAGGACGTTCATTAACCCTAGTTTGAATTGGGTATATCGTTCAGATTCTACTGTCATTTTCTCGCCCTGTTTAGCGCATTTCTTTTCAAAATTTTTAAGCAGATATTCTACGGCTGCAATCTTTTTTTCAAACACATTTTCGGTTGGTTTTTCAGGGGTCAAAACTTCGTTGGAATGCACATCTTTTGGAATAGGTTTAGAACCTCTTTTGATACCAAAATCCGCTATCATTTTTTGGGTCACTTCAAACTGTTCTTTGATGTAACCGCTTACTTGGTTAAAGTCGTGATAATGGGCTTTGTAATAATCCCTTTCAAAGGCCCCCAATTTTTTAAAAAGGGATTCCCGGAACGATCCCATTTGCTTTTGAATTGAGTCCTTTTGCCTTGGACTCACATCATTGTTTTCAAAGAAAAAAACCATATCCGCTACAAAATCATCGGCGTTTTTATAGCGGTGTTTGCGCTGCAAATTCAGGAAATCACCTTTGGTTCCGGTAGTGACACCGATTGAAGTAAGCTTTTCTTTGGCTGTCATATAGTGTTCAAAATTTATAAATGCAATATTATAGTAAATATGCGTATTTCAAGAGTATTTAATAAATTATTTATAAGGAATAGAATGTAACTTATTGGTTTCCAATAAAAATATCGGGTTTACCCGATACCTTCTTGCTCATTACATTCTCTTTTTCTTCTCACTCTTACGGATAGTCAAACAAAGTAGTGAAAATCAGTACCATTAATTCGTTTTCCGAAATATTATCGATGAACTACACAACCCGGTATAATCTTCTAATCGGTATAAATTCATAAAAAGTCCGTTTAAGCGCTGCTTAAAAATCGGGTTTCTTTTCCTCTGGAATTAGAAAATTTTAGAAAAGGGAAAGTTGGGATTTCTGTAATTTTTCAATCGCTTTTTCCTTGATGTAATCTTGCCAATCATTGGACTTACTGGCCTTGTCCAAACCATCCAAAATAAAGTCCTCGAGCGATGTGTTTTCTAGTTCATTTTTGAATAGGAATATCGAACGGTAACCTGTTTCTGTGATAGGTAAAACTTCGTTACTTCTAATCTCCAAATGTGACACTTCAGCAGAGGCAAAGTAATTGGGTTTATACGTAGCTTCAATTTCAATATTTTCCCACTTGATTTTTTTGGTAATCACTTGATTCATGACTTACTTTTTTAGGATTAAAGAATTGCTTTCACCAAGAGACGAAGCGGTTCTTAAAACAAAAAAATGTCATACGGTAAAGCCACTAAAAATTGAGTGATTTTATAGTTGAAATACCTTTGGTCGAATTGTAGGAAAATTACTTGTGGAGTGTAACTATTGTTGCTAGATTGGCTACATAAGATTTAGTAAGGAAATGCAGCCTGAACATTCGTACCACCCAAACAAATATTATATAAATGAATTCATTCAACCGGGTCGGACTCGGAATCGGGCTGCTTTTTTTTCTTGGTTTTTTCTTTAAGGAGATAATGAAGAACTTCTATTCGATTTGTTAACCGTTGTCTTTTCAGAAAGAAAATTTTTGGGGTTCTCTCGAGGGATGTTTCGCGAGTTTCAATAAGTTTCTTGATGAACGTTTCATTGTTCATCTCATTCTTATCAAGCATCTTGCGGACTTCATCCACAACTTGCATATCCAGTTTGGAGTTCGCCATTTATAATTAACGGATTGGCAAACGATTTCTTATAGGTTTTTGTTCTCATATGCCCAAGTTTTCGATAAAATGCACTAGGCCAGAACCACGTAATTTTGTATATTTGGTATGCCGCTCTGACGTGGTGTCAACGGCAACTCACGGAATGTGAAAAGAAAAGCACTAGCTGAAAGTTGGTGCTTTTTCCGTTTAAAAAAGACTTCAAAAGACCCGGCCTTACCACCATATCCAAACGCTGTTCTACACAAAACATTTCTGCGGGGAATTTTACTTTTTTTATTTAAAAGTCGCTTAAATCGCTTTAAAAAAATCTGTTTTGTACAAAACACTTTTTCACTTATTCCAGAGGAATAAAAACCTCGGGGTTTGGGGCAGACAGCCCCAACAGTGCGGAGCACTTAAAAAAAGCTTCGTGCAACGTCCTTACATAAGCCTCACGGCGAGTAGGAGGGGTGGGTGGGATTATAACTATATAATTACCAGTATTATAACGAGTTATAATTCAAATTATGGAGTTTGTAATTTACTGTATTAGAGATAGTTACAAAGATGAAAGTGTACAATTGTTCCGCTATGGTGTACTTCCTCTCCGTAAAGGTGTGCTTTCTTTCCATATTGGGTAATGCTGTTTTTGTAGGTTAAATGTCTATAAAACAAATGTTTAACATAATATTTACGGTAAAATAATACGTTTTTTAAAGTGTACTTTCATTCCGTAAAGTGTGCTTTCATTCCGTAAAGTGTGCTTTCTCTCCATAAGGTGTACATCAGGGTTTCAGAGGCCATTGTTAATAAGATGGTTCTAAAGTGTACTTTCATTCCGTAAAGGGTTTTTACTCTTTTTCACTACTCTTTTTCGTTCCATATTTGAACACTACGCCATAGATATATCCCGGCACGTTTTCTATCTTCCTGTAATCTGAACGCTTATATTCACCATAATAAGTCTCGTTGGTGCTAGGTTCCTTCATCTTAACCACATACTCCCTAATAGAAGGAATGATTTGGTCAAGCTCAAAATCTTTCATAATGTTATAGCGTTGCTTATCCGACAGCCCAAACTTCCCAAGTTCAATGAACACTTTCTGTTGCTCGAGGGTGAGTTCTTGCATTTCCTTGTCATACTTAACATGAACAAAAATGCTTCGGATTGGCCTTCCTTTGGTGGTATAATACTTGCTCCCGGATGGTACTACGCTAAGGCCCGACCTTTTATGTTCACTAATCTTAATTAGCCATTTATTGAAGTTCTTGCTAAGGTTTTTCCATCCATTTATGCCCTTATAGTAGTCTTGGACAAATACCTGTTTAGGAATCCCCAGAAGGTTTTCTTCTTCAACGTCCTCGATGTGACCGAAACCCATGATATGGTAAATTTCGTCTTTCGCAAATTCAAAAGTATGTTCCTTCTTTTTCCGGTACTGCAATAGCTTCTTATATAATTTCTTAACCGGGGCTTCCTCAAATTCAATGAACGTGTTTGGCGGGATGGCCACATAGGTATCATACTCGGGAAAGGACGCTTCAAAAAGCTCCAATATCAATTTGCTGTCCTTAAAATGCCCCTCTTTAAGTTTATTGATATAGAAAAGAGGTAGGACATCTTCAATGATTCCAATATCCAAAATAAAGTCCTTGTCAACACTGGCTTTCTTGAATAAATTATAGTGTACAAAAAGCTTATCCCCTTTCAAGAATTTGAAGCTGACTTGGGATTCAAGAAGCTCTTTACTTAGCTTGTCATAATGGCTATATCGAATGTTTTTGAGGTCTAACCCTTTACCCTCCAAATAAGGCTTTAAGTCAATTGTAAAGTTAGTCCTGATATTCTTGCTCTTAGTCATTTGCTTTTGCACAAGTAAGATAAAATCTTCTTGTACGGGGGTGAAGTTGTAAATAGCATCCACAAAGCGCATCGGTTGTAAAACCTTTGGGTCAGTAACTTCAACTTCCGTAACGTTCTTTGTTTCGTTCATACTGCGGACAATAGATTTTCTTTTTGCTTCTGGGCCTCTTCCTGAATCTCAAAAAAGAACTTTATATCTCCTTTTAGAGATTTCAGTTCCGCTCTGGCCTCAGATAGTTCCCGTTCAAGTTTATTGTTTTTTTGCTTCAATAACTTGATGGCTTCTTGATGACGGAAATATTCAGGAATAAGGCGCAATAAAACCCCTGTTGTAGTCTTAATATCAAAGATATTTGATAGTTTTTTGAGCAATTTTACATTCTCTGGTGATATGTTCCTAACCATAGTATTACTAGTGATAGCCATAATTCAAAACTTTAAAAGTTAACTTTTTTTTCTGGCCAGATCAAGGATCTGAGGCCGGCGCTTAAAAATTTGTATACTTTTTTAAATACCTGGTTGAGCTGGTCCGGATTTCCGGACAGTGAAAAAGTATACTTTTTCAATTGATTTATTATAATTAATTATCCGTGTCGATTTGAAATCTTTTCATAAGCCCACCACAAGGGAAGCTCTATTATCCCTGAAATAACCCCCAACATGTAACTATCTGTGTAGTAATAAACAATGAGGGGTAAAAAAATGCTAAGAAACATTAGGCAAAAGACTATTTTTCTTAGCGCGATCATCTCTTTCCTTTTAAAGCCTATCTTTTTCATACATAACTGCGGCTTGGCAGAACAGGTCGCCATCACTTTCAAAATGTGAC
>ERZ1740067.156-NODE-156-length-55336-cov-23.026646_pt1 | contig 55336 bp, 41 predicted proteins | sample MGYA00581736_ERZ1740067 | MGnify/ENA primary metagenome ERZ1740067 (study PRJEB43018, sample SAMN04849236) | marine metagenome | isolation source: floating plastic debris | place: Pacific Ocean | collected 2008-08-27 | study: EMG produced TPA metagenomics... | reverse complement strand
TATATTGAAGCCGATGGTGTGCGTACCCCTGTGCATCAAACAGAATTTGCCAAGGATTCTGTATTTGGCTATAGCCATAGTTATTTACCTGCCTATGTCGCCGAAAAAACAAATAACAAGATTGTTGGCGAGCAGGTAAAGCGATTTACGTTAGACATTCTTCAGAACGGTACAGCAGCGCAGTTGATGGCTCTAAACAATAATACGTGTGTTGTTGTTGATGCCCAGAAACAACACGATCTTGATCGGTTTTCCCAAGAACTATTAACGGCTGCTGACCAGGGTAAAAAATTTCTCTTTCGCAGCGCGGCGAGTCTCCTCACATCCTTAGCTGCCTTGCCTCCACAGCCAATTGCATCCACCGAGATGGCGCGCTATACCCGTAACCAGAAGCCGGGTGTTGTTTTAGTGGGCTCCCATGTCCAAAAAACAACCCGTCAGTTAGAGTACCTTTTACAGCAGCCAGGGGTAACTGGTTTGGAAGTTGAAGTCTCTCGCCTAAAGGAGAATCTAGACCAGGCCAGTGCTATGGTGGCCGAAATCTTGAGCCAGGTAAACACCATCTATGGTCAAAATCAGACAGCCGTAATCTATACCAGTCGCCAAGAGCTTACATTTGCCGATACCACCACTCGCCTTGCATTCGGTGAAGCGGTGTCCAATCTGTTGATGGATATTGTTCGTGGCCTGCCCACCACCATTGGCTTTCTGATTAGCAAAGGCGGCATCACCTCGAATGACACGCTAAGCAATGGCCTTGCCCTGACTTCTGCTCGGCTGCTGGGGCAGGTGATTCCAGGGGTGTCTGTGGTTACCACCGGAGCCGAACACCCCCAGTTTCCAAATTTGCCCGTTGTATTGTTCCCTGGCAATGTCGGCGGTGATGACGCAGTTGCAGCCGCTTACCACCGCATGACATCAGCTTGATTCACCACTCACCCGTCCCAAATTTTCCATTTTTAGCTCCGACAGTAGCTCCGTTAATTGCTCACAGTCGGCCCTATAGGTGTTTCCACAAAAGTGGCAAACGGCTTCAGCGGGTTCGTGCTTATTGATCATGTCCTGGAGTTCTTCTTCCCCCAGCAGTTTGAGAGCCGATAACATCCGCTGACCATCGCAGGGGCAGTGAAATCGTAGGAGCTTACTTTCTGGAAAAATTTGGAGCCCCATATCCCCCACCAAATCTTCAAAAATTTGGGGCAGGGTTTTCTTTGCCCGTAGCATGGGGGTAAACCCAGTTAACGAGGCAATCCGTGACTCTAAGGTGGCAATCAGCCGCTCGTCATTCGATACCTTGGGAAGAATCTGTAGCAGTAAGCCGCCTGCGGCTTCGACTCCATGCTGGTCTACAAATACGCCAAGCACCAGGGCGGAAGGCGTTTGCTCTGAGGTGGCTAGGTATTGAGTCAAGTCGTCGCCGATCTCACCCGAGACTAACTCCACTGTGCTCGAGTAGGGATATCCCAGACCTGAGTCACGCACCACATAAAGATAACCGTTGCGTCCCACCGCTGCACCCACATCAAGTTTGCCTTGGGCATTGGGTGGTAGCTCGGTGGATGGGGCGGCCACGTAGCCGCGGACGCTACCATCCAGCCGTGCATCGACTAAGATGCCGCCGAGGGGTCCATCCCCTTCAATCTGGATATTGATCCGGGAGTCTTCCCGTTTCATATTGGAGACGAGCAGGGCTCCGGCGGTGAGAGTTCTGCCTAGGGCAGCTGTGGCTACATAGGATAGTTTGTGGCGAGTTCTGGCTTCTTCGACTAACCGGGTGGTGATGGCTCCAACGACTCGGATACCGCCATCTGCTGCTACTGCTCGAATGAGCTGATCCGCCATGGTGTTGCTTTGTTCTAAAAGTTTTTAATATTTAATATTGTAGTAGTAGAGCTGCCGGGGCAGGGGGGCGGTTATTCAGAGTTTTATCACCTCTATCACCTGTTCCATAGTCCTGCTCTATTGTTAGGAGAAACCACCATCGCTATGTTTGGGATTTATCAGCAAAGTACTCTGCGGATTGAGATTGATGCGACGGTTGCTCAATTGCGCCAGGGGCTAACCCAGCCTGATCAGCTGCGTCAGTGGTTATGGCCACAGCAGTTTTCTGAGAACTTCAAAGCACCGCTCGAAGTAGGGCAGTCATTTTCTAGTTACGTTGGCCCCATTCGCATCGATCACACGATTGATGAATGTTCGGACCATGCCGTTCGGTTCTTGCTCCATCGGGGGGTGGATGGCTTTCATGAGTGGTATTGGGGAGATGGCTGGGTCCAGTCTCGCCTGGAGGGAGTATCCACACTGCCCCTGAATATTGCGCAGACAACAAGTTTGCTAAGACTGCGACTATTCTTATTGGTGCAAAACCGGCAAACGACTCAGGCGGACTAAGGGCAGGCTCAGGTTTGACGCCTATGGCTGCCGCCAATATAGTCTTTACTCTTCTACGCGCAGTCTTACCGAGTCCCCATGGGATGGCAGACCTTCCGCACTGGTTAGGGCGTCAATGGCACTGGCGACATTGCCCAGGGCCGATTTTGAATACTGAATTAAGCTGGAATGCTTCATAAAGGTTTCAGTGCTCAGGGGAGAAGCATAGCGAGCTGCACCGGAGGTGGGTAGGGTGTGGTTGGGCCCTGCTAGATAGTCACCGACGGCTTCTGGGGTATCGTGGCCAAGAAAGATGGCCCCAGCCTGGGTGATCTTTTCGATTAATGACCATGGGTCGTCCACTTCCAACTCGAGGTGTTCGGGCGCAAATTGATTGGAGAGCTGGGCGGCTACTTCTAACGATTCGACCACCACTGCAATGCCATAGTGGGCAATTGCTTTTTCGGTAGGAATCTGGCGGGGGTGTCCGGCGAGCTGTCGGTCAACTTCGGCGACGACTTTTTCGGCCAGAGTGCTATCGGTGGTTAGTAGGATGGCGGCGGCCAGGGGGTCATGTTCGGCCTGGGCCAGCAGATCGGCGGCGATATGAATGGGGTTGGCAGTGTGGTCTGCAATAATCAGCACCTCGGACGGACCGGCCAGGGAGTCGATGCCAACGGTGCCATACACCTGCTTTTTGGCCAGGGTGACATAAACGTTGCCAGGACCGCTGATGACGTCAACCTTAGGGACAGTCTCTGTACCGTAGGCTAGGGCCCCTATGGCTTGGGCGCCGCCTACTCGATAGATTTCTTGGACGCCGGCTTCTTGGGCGGCCACCAGCACGGCTGGATTGATGTGGCCATTGGGGGTAGGGGTGACCATGACTAAGCGTTCCACCCCAGCCACGCGGGCTGGAATGGCGTTCATCATCACGGTGCTGGGGTAGGCGGCTCGACCGCCGGGGACATAGATGCCGGCACGGGCAACGGGGGTATAGCGCTTGCCGAGGACAACGCCGTCATCTTCAAAGGTGACCCAGTTTTTGGGTAGGCGCTGTTTATGAAAGGCTGTGATGTTTTTGCAAGCTAACTGAATAGCTTTGAGCAGTTCACTCGAAACTTGCTGGTAGGCGGTGTCGATTTCTGCGCCACTGATGCGCAGGGTGCTGGGGGTTAGGGTTTGCTGGTCAAACTTAGTGGTGTAGTGCAAGAGGGCCTCATCCCCTGATCGTCGAACGGCGTTCAGTATTTCTCGAACGGTGGCTTCTTGCTCAATCACCTGATCGGTGTGGATGCGATCGCAAATACGTTGGAGTTCGGTCTGCGCTTCACTGAGCTGGTACAAAGTTCGCAACATTGAGGCGGGTGGCGAGGGTTGGAGGATGGTGACTGTTATAGCTTAGCGTGGATTAATTAGAGGCAGCCGAATTGGCTCGCATATTCTAACGGTCAATAGTTTTGACTCATCATTTTGATGCTATAATTCGAGACCCTGACAAATATTACATTGGCTAATAGTGGCAAACATTAAATCTGCGGTGAAGCGCATCCAAGTTGCGGAGCGCAATCGTCTACGGAATAAGTCATACAAGTCGGCGGTCAAAACTTTGACCAAAAGCTACTACGCTGCGCTAGGCGAGTATGCTACCGATCCTTCTGACGAAAAGAAGCAGGCTGTTGATTCGTCTATGTCCGCAGCTTTTAGCAAAATTGATAAAGCCGTCAAGCGTGGCAGCATTCACAAAAATGCTGCCGCCCGCCGAAAGTCTAGAATTGCCCATGCTTTGAAAAAGCACGAAACGCCTTCATAGCAATTCATGCAACTGGTTGATACCCACGTCCACATTAACTTTGATAGTTTTCAGCCCGATCTAGACGATGTGGCTTCTGCTTGGCGACAGGCAGGCGTTGTTCATCTGGTTCATTCTTGTGTTGAGCCATCAGAGTTTGATGCTATTCAGGCGATTGCCAATCGTTTTGATGAAATATCGTTTGCAGTGGGTCTGCACCCTCTGGATATGGATAAGTGGACGTCGGAGCTAGCTGACCAGATTCGCCAGCTGGCTCTGTCGGATGCTCGGGTAGTAGCTATCGGAGAGACGGGGTTAGATTTTTTCAAGGCTGATGACCAGGCATGCCAACTTGAGGCATTTCGGGCTCAGCTATCCGTCGCTTACGACCTAGGGCTGCCGGTGATTATTCACTGTCGAGATGCGGCAGCAACCATGCGGGACGTGCTCCAAGAATTTTGGCAGGAACACGGCCCTGTGCAAGGAGTCATGCACTGCTGGACGGGAACTCCAGAGGAAACCCAGTGGTTTCTAGATCTGGGGTTTTATATTAGTTTCAGCGGTATTGTCACCTTTAAAAGTGCTACCCAGGTACAGGCATCGGCTCAGATGGTGGGTTGCGATCGCATATTGGTTGAAACCGACTGTCCCTTTTTATCACCGGTGCCAAAGCGAAAACAAAAGCGAAACCAACCCGCTAATGTGCTCCACGTAGCAGAGTGCGTAGCTGGTCTAAGGGAGGTTTCCCTAGAGACGCTGGCGGCTCAAACAACGGCTAATGCGAGGACATTGTTTAATCTGCCTGATGCTTCCTTTGCCGTTTCAGAATAATAAATGTTAGTTTTTTAAAAAATTATTCAGTCATCCACCATTTAAGGCACTAGGTAAGGTCTACACCTGTTCTGACAGAGTCTTACTACCAAAAAATAAAAATGGTGTGACGAAAATATTAAATTTGAATGCTGATTTATGATATACTACCTCGGCTATGCGTTAGCCTTAGGTAACCAATCAATCAGCCCCTTGTACTCATCCTACCCATAGCGTTGGTGCCTCACGGTTGCTTTTGAATTTGGCTATTGCTTACCGCGCCCTTTTTAGCTATCGAATGCTAGCAAAACACCTGATAAATATTGGTTTGACTGCATTACTCCATGGGGAAATGTAGTCATTCTTGTGCTTGTAACTTAGCACTATTTCGATTTTGACATCGATTTGACTAAATCCTGCTTATCCCTCACTTTTATACTCCATTTATTTAGGCCCGACCTGCTCGAGGAGACGAATGACTGACCTAACCATTTCCCAATCCTCCTTTGTACTGCCTGACCTAGTTGAAATTCAGCGCTCTAGCTTTCGCTGGTTTTTGCAAGAAGGGCTAATCGAAGAACTTGAGAGTTTCTCACCCATTACCGACTACACGGGCAAGCTAGAGCTTCATTTTCTGGGTAAAGATTACAAGCTCAAAGCACCTAAATACATGGTCGATGAGGCCAAGCGTCGTGACAGTACTTACTCAGTACAAATGTACGTCCCAACGCGGCTCATTAACAAGGAAACTGGGGAAATTAAAGAGCAAGAAGTATTCATCGGTGACTTGCCACTGATGACCGATCGCGGCACCTTCATCATCAATGGTGCTGAGCGAGTGATCGTCAATCAGATTGTGCGTAGTCCTGGCGTTTACTACAAGGCTGAAACCGATAAACACGGTCGCCGAACCTACAATGCCAACCTTATTCCCAACCGGGGTGCCTGGCTTAAGTTCGAAACCGATAAGAACGACCTGGTTTGGGTGCGGATCGATAAGACCCGGAAGCTTTCTGCCCAGGTTCTTTTCAAGGCCTTGGGGCTGAGCGACAGCGAGATTTTTGATTCCCTGCGCCACCCTGAGTACTTCCAAAAAACCATCGAAAAAGAAGGTCAATTTAGCGAAGAAGAAGCTTTGCTAGAGCTGTATCGCAAACTTCGTCCCGGTGAGCCTCCCACTGTATCCGGTGGTCAGCAGCTATTAAACTCCCGTTTCTTTGATCCTAAGCGCTACGACTTAGGGAAAGTGGGGCGTCATAAGCTCAATCGCAAACTGCGATTAAATGTGCCCGATGCTATCCGAGTCCTTACTCCTCAAGATGTGCTCGCTGCCATCGATTACCTAATTAACCTAGAGTTTGACATTGGCATCATCGATGACATCGATCACCTAGGTAATCGCCGGGTTCGTTCCGTTGGTGAGCTGTTACAAAATCAAGTACGAGTTGGCCTCAATCGTTTAGAGCGTATTATCCGTGAGCGGATGACGGTCTCCGATTCCGACTCCCTGACCCCTGCGTCTCTGGTTAACCCCAAACCCCTAGTTGCCGCCATTAAGGAGTTCTTTGGTTCCAGTCAGCTGTCCCAGTTTATGGACCAAACTAACCCTCTGGCTGAGCTGACCCACAAGCGCCGTATCAGTGCCCTTGGTCCTGGCGGTCTAACCCGCGAGCGAGCTGGCTTTGCTGTTCGGGATATTCACCCATCTCACCACGGTCGTATTTGTCCGATTGAGACACCTGAGGGACCCAATGCCGGGTTAATTGGGTCTCTGGCTACCCATGCGAGGGTGAATGATTTTGGCTTTATTGAAACGCCATTTTTCCAGGTCGATAACGGTCGCATTCGTAAAGATCTGCCGTCGACCTACATGACGGCTGACGAAGAAGACGACTTCCGCGTTGCTCCAGGTGATATACCCATTGATATCGACGGCAATATTCTGGGCGAATCCGTACCTGTCCGCTATCGCCAAGATTTTATTACCACGGCAAGTTCTGAAGTCGATTATGTGGCAGTGTCGCCCGTGCAGATTATTTCTGTAGCCACATCCCTGATTCCGTTTTTAGAGCATGACGATGCTAACCGAGCCCTGATGGGATCAAACATGCAGCGTCAGGCGGTGCCCCTACTGCGCCCGGAACGCCCTCTGGTGGGAACGGGGTTAGAAGCTCAGGCCGCCCGTGACTCCGGCATGGTGGTTGTCAGTCCCGTTGATGGTGAAGTTACCTTCTTGGATGCCAGAAATGTTGTGGTTACCGATGCCGACGGTAATCAATATGCCCAAGAGCTGCAAAAGTACCAGCGTTCGAATCAAGACACCTGCTTGAATCAGCGTCCCCTAGTGTTTGCTGGTGACAAAGTGGTTGCTGGCCAAGTGCTGGCCGATGGTTCTGCAACTGAGGGTGGGGAAATAGCCCTGGGGCAAAATGTCCTGGTGTCCTACATGCCTTGGGAAGGCTACAACTACGAAGATGCCATTCTTCTGAGTGAGCGTCTGGTCTATGACGATCTTTACACCTCTATTCATATTGAAAAGTTTGAAATTGAGGCTCGTCAGACCAAGCTAGGTCCAGAAGAAATTACCCGTGAAATTCCCAACGTGGGTGAAGATGCCCTACGTCAGCTAGATGAGACCGGCATCATTCGCATTGGTGCCTGGGTTACATCCGGCGACATTCTGGTGGGTAAGGTGACGCCTAAGGGCGAATCTGACCAGCCCCCCGAAGAAAAACTACTGCGGGCTATCTTTGGTGAAAAAGCTCGAGACGTCAGAGATAATTCTCTGCGGGTCCCCAATGGTGAAAAAGGTCGTGTCGTTGATGTTCGCGTCTTTACCCGTGAACAAGGGGATGAGCTACCCCCTGGTGCCAACATGGTGGTGCGGGTCTATGTTGCCCAAAAGCGCAAGATTCAAGTAGGCGATAAGATGGCAGGCCGCCATGGTAATAAGGGGATCATCTCTCGGATTTTGCCCATCGAAGATATGCCATATCTACCCGATGGTACGCCGATTGATATTGTTCTCAATCCCTTGGGTGTACCGTCCCGTATGAATGTGGGGCAGGTCTTTGAATGCCTGTTAGGTTGGGCTGGCGAAAACCTCAATGCCCGCTTTAAGATAACGCCCTTTGATGAAATGTACGGCGACGAAGCGTCCATGGAAACCACCCATGGCAAGTTGCAGGATGCTCGAGATGCCACGGGTAATGGTTGGGTATTTAATCCTGAAGATCCTGGGAAAATCCAGCTCTATGATGGGCGGACAGGAGAAGCGTTTGACCGCCCCGTAACGGTGGGCAAACCCTACATGTTGAAACTCGTTCACTTGGTGGACGACAAGATTCACGCCCGCTCCACTGGTCCATACTCACTTGTAACCCAGCAACCGTTGGGTGGTAAGGCTCAGCAAGGCGGTCAGCGCTTTGGTGAAATGGAGGTGTGGGCTCTAGAAGCCTTTGGAGCTGCCTATACTTTGCAGGAACTTCTGACTGTTAAGTCTGACGATATGCAGGGACGTAACGAAGCTCTAAACGCCATTGTTAAAGGCAAGGCCATTCCCCGTCCGGGTACACCTGAGTCCTTCAAGGTTCTGATGCGTGAGCTTCAGTCCCTATGTCTAGATATTGCTGTCCACAAGTTAGAGACTCAGGAAGATGGCACCAGCCGTGATGTTGAAGTTGACTTGATGTCAGATTCAATCAATCGACGTTCCCCGTCGCGTCCTACCTATGAATCTATTTCTCGAGAGGAACCGGCTGCTGCTTCTGAAGCTCCCCCGGCTGCACCAGCGGCTGCACCCGGTCTAGAAGAACCTCTAACTTAGCTTTTTGGGAGTTGCTGTTCCGAGTGCTCGGTTCCGTCGGAGTCTACGCATACTAATGCGGCGTCTGTAAATGGACCGAGTGCTTGGACGACTGCCTAAGCCTCGAGGAAAGGTTTTTAATGACCAGTCCCTCGACCCTCAATCGTAATCATGTCCTGATGTATAGGCCGCGTACAAGGAATCAAGAGAATGCCAAAACTAGAACAACGCTTTGACTATGTCAAAATCGGCTTAGCCTCTCCCGAGCGCATTCGTCAATGGGGTGAACGTACTCTCCCCAACGGCACCGTTGTAGGGGAAGTCACCAAACCAGAAACTATTAATTACAGAACCCTTAAGCCTGAAATGGATGGGTTGTTCTGTGAACGTATTTTTGGCCCTGCTAAGGATTGGGAATGTCATTGCGGCAAATACAAGCGTGTGCGACATCGCGGCATTGTATGCGAACGCTGTGGAGTTGAGGTGACCGAATCGCGTGTGCGCCGTCACCGCATGGGCTATATCAAACTAGCTGCTCCAGTGGCCCACGTTTGGTACCTCAAAGGTATTCCTAGCTATATTGCCATTCTGCTGGATATGCCCCTCAGGGATGTTGAGCAAATTGTCTATTTCAATGCCTATGTTGTTCTAGATGCAGGGAATGCCGATAGTCTTAGCTACAAGCAGCTACTGACTGAAGACCAATGGATTGAGTTAGAGGATCAGCTTTACGACGAAGAGTCAGATCTCTCAGGTATTGAAGTCGGGATTGGTGCGGAAGCCCTACAGCGTCTATTACAAGACCTAGAACTTGAAGCGGTTGCTGAACAGCTGCGGGAAAATATTGACAACTCGAAGGGTCAAAAACGAGCAAAGCTAATTAAGCGCTTGCGGGTTATTGACAACTTCATTGCTACTGGTTCTCGGCCAGAGTGGATGGTGCTGGATGTGATTCCCGTGATTCCGCCTGACCTACGGCCGATGGTACAGCTAGACGGTGGTCGATTTGCCACATCGGACTTGAATGACCTCTACCGTCGTGTGATTAACCGAAATAATCGCTTAGCACGGCTACAGGAAATTTTGGCACCCGAAATCATTGTCCGCAATGAGAAGCGGATGCTCCAGGAAGCGGTTGATGCCTTGATTGATAACGGTCGTCGTGGACGAACCGTTGTTGGTGCCAACAATCGTCCCCTTAAGTCACTTTCGGACATCATTGAAGGTAAGCAGGGACGTTTCCGGCAGAACCTTTTGGGTAAGCGAGTTGACTACTCCGGTCGTTCTGTAATTGTGGTGGGTCCTAACCTCAAGATCCATCAGTGCGGTCTTCCTCGTGAGATGGCGATTGAGCTGTTTCAACCCTTTGTGATCCATCGGTTAATTCGGCAGGGCTTGGTCAACAACATTAAAGCGGCCAAGAAGCTGATTCAGCGCAATGACCCGAGCATTTGGGGCGTGTTAGAAGAAGTTATTGAAAACCACCCAGTGATGCTTAACCGTGCACCAACGTTGCACCGTTTGGGTATTCAGGCCTTTGAGCCAATGTTGGTGGAAGGTCGTGCCCTACAGCTCCATCCCCTCGTATGTCCGGCCTTCAATGCTGACTTTGACGGTGACCAGATGGCAGTCCATGTACCTCTATCGCTTGAGGCGCAGTCTGAGGCTCGGTTACTGATGTTGGCATCCAACAATGTGCTGTCTCCAGCCACTGGTCGACCCATCATTACCCCCAGTCAGGACATGGTCCTAGGGTGCTACTACCTCACCGCAGAAAATCCCTATGAGCAGAAGGGTGCTGATGCCCATTTTGCCAGTATGGAAGATGCCATCATTGCCTATGAGCAAGGTATGGTCGACCTCCATGCCTGGGTGTGGCTCCGGTTTGACGGTCCTGTAGAAGAAGACGGAGAGCCAGTCGAGGTGGTTGATAACGGCGATGGCATGGTAACTAAACGATATCCGCATCGTCGTGTTCGTGAAGATAGTGACGGCAATCTTCTATCGCAACATCTCCATACCACTCCTGGACGCATCATCTATAACCACGCTGTCCATGCGGCGCTTGCCAATTAAAGCCACCATTCAGTTTTCTCAGAAATTTTAGTTAGCCAATAGCACTTTGAGGCGGAGAGTTCCCCATGGCAGATCAAGGTAACGAACAAGCCAAAGCCATTATGTTTCGTAATCGTATTATTGATAAGGGGCAGCTTAAAAAGCTGATCTCCTGGTCATTTGATACTTACGGCACGGCCCGCACAGCCGCCATGGCTGATGAAATCAAGTCACTTGGTTTCAAGTACGCTACCCGTGCAGGTGTTTCCATTAGTGTGGATGATTTACAGGTGCCCCCCAGCAAACGCAAGTTGTTGGATGCTGCGGAGCAAGAAATTCGGGACACTGAGGAACGTTATACCCGAGGAGAAATTACTGAAGTAGAACGCTTCCAGAAGGTAATTGATACTTGGAATGAAACCAGTGAAGAGCTAAAAGACGAAGTTGTCCGCAACTTCAAAGAAAATAACCCGCTCAACTCGGTTTACATGATGGCGTTTTCTGGGGCGCGAGGTAACATTTCCCAGGTGCGGCAGCTGGTTGGTATGCGAGGGTTAATGGCTAATCCTCAAGGGGAAATTATTGACCTGCCGATCAAAACTAATTTCCGAGAAGGTTTAACGGTTACTGAATACATTATTTCCTCCTATGGCGCCCGTAAGGGGCTTGTAGATACGGCACTGCGTACGGCAGATTCCGGCTATCTAACGCGCCGTCTGGTGGATGTGTCCCAGGATGTGATTATTCGTGAAATTGACTGTGGTACAGATCGCTGCATTCCATTGAGTGCAATGACTGACGGTGACCGCGTGCTAATTTCTCTAGAAAATAAGCTGTTGGGTCGGGTTCTAGCGGAGGATGCCATTCATCCTAAGACTGGTGAGGTTGTGATGCCTCGCAATAAGCCCATGGATGCAGATATGGCTAAGGCTGTAGATGACGCTGGGATTAAAGAAGTCAAAGTTCGTTCTGCGCTTACGTGTGAGGCGGCTCGCTCGGTGTGTCAGCACTGCTATGGCTGGAGCTTAGCCCATTCTCATATGGTGGACTTGGGTGAAGCCGTCGGAATTATTGCCGCCCAGTCCATTGGTGAACCCGGTACTCAGCTCACCATGAGAACCTTCCATACAGGTGGAACCTTTACCGGTGAATTGGCCCCTCAGGTTCGTGCCAAAGTGGCTGGTCAGTTTAATATGCCTGAAAGTTTGAGAAGCCGTGGCTTCCGAACTCGCCATGGTGAAGACGCGCTGGTGATGGAGTCGAATACAGAAGCCAAAATAATCATGGAGAGCGGGAAAACCCGTTCTGTTTCGTTACCCCAGGGTGCGATTGTATTTGTGGCTGATGGTTCCACCTTGGCTAAGGGCGATCTGATTGCTGAGCTACCGACGACCGGCCGAGTTCGTAAGGTCACCGAGAAAGCCAGTAAGGACGTAACGTCTGATATGTCCGGTGAGGTCTTCTTTGAAGGCTTAGTGCAGGAAGAGAAGAAAGACCGTCAGGGAAATATTACGAAGCTAGCCCAGCGTGGTGGTTTGTTGTGGGTGCTCTCGGGTGAAGTGTATAACTTGCCTCCTGGTGCAGAACCTACGGTCAAAAACGGCGACACGATTGACTCCAATGGGATTTTGGCCGAAACCAAAATCGTCACCGAGAGAGGTGGAATCGTACGTTTGCCCGATCGATCCGATAGTAAGGGTAGCCGTGAGGTCGAAATCATCACTGCTTCAGTCATGCTGGACACGACTGAAGTGCAGGTGGAAAGCGGTCAGGGGCGCGAGCATTACTTCTTGCAAACTGATAAAGGAGTGCGCTATTCCCTAATTGCGACACCGGGAGCCAAAGTGACTGGCGGTCAGGTGGTAGCAGACTTAGTAGATGATACTTACCACACTCAAAGCGGCGGTATCATTAAGTTCTCAGGTGTAGAAATTGCTAAGAAGAGTAAGGGTAAGCAAGGTTACGAAGTAACCAAGGGCGGGACACTGCTTTGGATTCCTGAAGAAGCCCATGAGGTTAATAAAGATATCTCGTTACTCATGGTGGAGGACGGGCAGTACATTGAGGCGGGTACCGAAGTCGTCAAAGATATCTTCTGCCAAATTAGCGGTGTGGTTGAAGTCACCCAAAAGAATGACATTCTTCGGGAGATTGTGATCAAACCAGGGGATATCCACATGGTGGATAGTCCAGATGCTGTCAGTGGTAAAGATGGCGTTTTGGTGAGTGCTGGTGAGGAAGTGATTCCTGGAGTAACGGCGGAAGCTGTTCGCTATGTTGAGTATGTTGAGACTCCAGAGGGTGCGGCACTGCTGTTGCGTCCCGTTCAGGAATTTGAAGTTCCCGATGTCCCGACGGTTCCCAGTCAACACTCCGTTAGTGACAGCGAGGATAACTCTATTGGGATTACAGCGATCCAACGCCTCTTCTTTAAAGACGGTGAGCGGGTTAAGTCGGTTAATAGTGTTGAACTGCTACGGACTCAGCTCGTTCTCAATGTCGACAGTGAGACCTCTCAGCTAACGGCAGATATTGAACTGATACCTGACCCAAATAATGCCGAGATTCAGCGTTTACAGCTAGTCATTTTGGAAACGCTGGTTATTCGTCGTGATATTGCAGCTGATCAGACGCAAGGCAGCACCCAGACTCGCTTACTGGTGGAAGAAGGTCATGAAATTCAGCCAGGGTCTGTGGTAGCACGTACTGAAATTCAGGCTAAGGAAGCTGGAGAAGTGCGTGGTATTCGTCAAGATGTAGAGTCTGTCCGTCGTATATTGGTTGTCCGTAATAGCGATCTGGTGACCATAGACCTGGATGGTAAATCGCCAACTGTCAAAGACGGTGATTTGTTAGTAGATGGATATCCCTTAGCTGACGGTATTCTGTCCGAAGAGTCAGGTCAGGTTGTTGCTGTCAACGATAGTAGTATCGTGCTTCGTATTGCTCGACCTTATCGAGTATCGACGGGTGCGGTGCTGCATATTGAGGATGGTGATCTAGTACAGCGGGGTGACAACCTTGTTCTACTAATCTTTGAGCGGGCAAAAACCGGTGATATTATTCAGGGCCTACCTCGTATTGAAGAGCTACTAGAGGCGAGAAAACCTAAGGAAGCCTGTGTTTTGGCTGAGCGCCCTGGTAACGCCCAAGTTATTTACGGTGAAGATGAAACGGTAGAAGTGAAAATCGTCGAAGACGATGGTGTGATGGCTGAGTATTCTATTCCACCCGGTCAACCGATGATTGTGTCTGACAGTCAACAGGTTAGTCTGGCTGAACCGTTGACTGATGGACCTTTAAATCCTCACCAAATTCTGGAGATCTTCTTTAAGTACCATCGTGAGACGAAGGGGGTGCACGAGTCTGCGATGATCAGTCTGCGACAGGTGCAAACCTTCTTGGTGAATGAGGTACAGTCTGTATACCAATCCCAGGGAATTGATATTTCAGACAAGCATATTGAAGTGATTGTGCGCCAGATGACATCTAAGGCTCGGGTCGAAGATGGGGGTGACACAACGATGCTACCTGGGGAGCTAGTTGAAATTCGTCAGCTAGAACAGGTTAATGAAGCCATGTCGATTACTGGTGGTGCTCCGGCAGAATATACTCCGGTACTCCTAGGAATTACGAAGGCTTCCCTAAACACCGATAGCTTTATCTCGGCAGCGAGTTTCCAGGAGACTACTCGTGTGCTAACTGAGGCGGCGATCGAAGGTAAGTCTGACTGGCTACGGGGCTTGAAAGAGAATGTCATCATTGGTCGCTTGATTCCAGCTGGTACAGGATTTAATGCCTATGAAGAACGTTCAACACCTGAGCTGGATCCTTCCTTTGACAAGGCATTTTTATCAGATGATATGGCCTTACAGGATATGGTCCTAGATGATCGCACTGCTCGTGCTTACGATCGCGAGGGTGGGCTCAATATGTTTGCTGATGACATGTTGGGCAACAACGCACCGGCGGGAGGAGAAACACCGGCAGCGGGGGGAGATGCTAAAAACCCACCTTCTCCATTTTTGGATGACAATGCTCTGATTGACGATCAAACGGCGGCGCCTTAGGTGGCAAGCTGCCATGGTTCTTTAGGTCATAAGGTCATAGGTCAATAGATTCATAAAAAGGGGCTGAGAATCATTTCTCAGCCCCTTTTTATTGTTGGGTTTATGAGAGCCTTTAACGGGTGAACCGCCTAGGCGTCTAGATTTAGCTCTGCGGCTTTGATGGTGATATTTTGGGTCTGGTCGCCACGACGCAGGCTTAACCGTAATCGTTGGCCAATTGTGACCTGATCGACATAGGATTGCAGCTGATTAGCGGTATCGAAACGCTGCTCATCAATTTGTGTAATGACGTCGCCACGGCGTAGCCCAGCATTAGCGGCAGGGGTATCAGCCAGGACACGAATGACTAAGACACCACTGACTTCGGGGATGACCATGCTGGCATTGGGATCGTCGTTGTTACGCTTAGCCATCTCTGGGGTCAAGTCGGCAATTTGAATGCCTAGGTAGGGATGGGCAATGCGTTCACCCCGAGCTAGCTGGTCTTGAATGGATTTAGCTTTGTTGATCGGAATGGCAAACCCAATGCCCATGGCGTCTGCACGAATTGCTGTGTTGATACCAATGACTTCCCCCTGGCTATTAAGCAAGGGACCACCGGAGTTGCCAGGATTGATGGCGGCATCTGTTTGAATAAAATCTAGCCGTTTGTCAGGAATGCCAACTGTGGCGCTTGAGCGCTTGAGGGTGCTGACAATCCCCAGCGTAACTGTATTGTCTAGCCCCAGGGGGTTGCCCACAGCAATGGCCCAATCCCCCACATCTATGCTGTCAGAGTCGCCTAAGGAGACTACCGGAAGGTCTTCGCTGTCGGCATCGATTTTGATAACGGCTAGATCGGTGAGTTCATCTTCTCCTTCGACTGTGCCATCAAAATGACGACCGTCTTTGAGGGTCACTGTAACGCGATCCGCCTGGTCTACCACGTGGGCGTTAGTGAGGATATAACCATTGCTATCGACGATAAATCCAGAGCCTTGACCACTTAAGCGTTCCTGTTGGGGAATACGTTGCAAGGTATCGGGACCAAAAAAACCTCTGAAAAGAGGGTCATCGTAGAGTAGGTCCGGGACGTTACGGGTGATGGTGCGTTCGGTGTCGATGCGTACGACTGCGTCGCCTACACGGTGTACGGCAGCAGCGACAAAGCTCTCACCGGAGAGGGAGGCAGCTTCCGCCGCTGTTTGAGTCAGGGCGGCGGCTGGCTGTATGCCTGACAAAAATAGGACGACTACTGAGAAACAGGTAATTAACCATTGATTTAGCTGACGACTAAATGCCATAGGCAGCTCAAAAGGCTTCATAGGGTCTTCTCTGAAAATTAATAGTGGCCCTTACAAAGACTCTGAAAAGCCCCAGGAGAGGTCTTATAGAGCATGCGGGCCAGTGGCCAAAAGTTGCCTCTATTTTGACAGTTTCCTAAACAATCGTGGGCGGAAAACCACCCTGGAGATCATCACCCATTGTCAGGTGAGACGTTCGCTACTTGAACCCGTCTAAAAGTCTGATGGCCATGTAAGGTAGTGATCATCTTGGAGAGGCGCTATGGCTGGTCGGTACAATTTTGCGGTTCCGTTGCGAATGAGCACGGTGTTTGCGATCGCACTCACAAGCTGTCAATCATTGGCCATCGAGCAGCTGATTGCACCCAGCTACGAGTCTCAGCTAGCGGAGTATCTATCGAGTACGGGCGCAAAAATGTATGGAGCCTACTGGTGTCCCCACTGCGCCAGACAAAAGCAACTATTTGGCAATGCCGCTCAGCAAATCCCCTACATAGAGTGCGATGCTCGAGGAGTTAATGCGCGAGTGGACCTATGCAATACGGTCGGCATCAGTGCCTATCCCACCTGGGTCATTAATGGAGAGTATTATCTCGGCGTCCAATCCCTGAGACGTTTGGCCATCATGTCAGGCTTTGAGCAGGCTGATGAACAGGACATCCCCAGCGATGGCCCGGGCGGGTTTAGTCCGGCCCCTTGAGCTGCTCCCATCACACCTCCAAATCAGACCTTGCTAGGGTTAGGTGGCCAAACTGTTTTAGAATGTGATCAAAGAATTTAAGCAATAACGCCTTTAGTCCTAAAGGTATATACAGGAGGAGAAATAAGCACCATGGGTGGAGAAATTTTTTCGGTTGCAGTCACAATGTTTGTCATCGTCATGGTGGGGTTGGGCGTTGGCTTTCTGATGCTGAAGCTCCAGGGCGCTGAAGAATAATCGCCTGATTTCTATCGCTTGGTGCTGCTCTGATGCCCAATTCTCATAATTGGCTCCATCAGACTCATAGCCATTCAAATTATTTGGTTTATTCAAAAAAATGGCTGGGTCAGTGGCATATAGCTGGCTCAGCCACTTTTTTAATAGCCAACTTTGGTTTTCGAACGATGCGACGTCTGTTAAGCTGAGTAAAGCGTTAAGTTTTGTTTAGAGTCCAACATGAGCATATTGGTAGTTGGTGCAACGGGCACGCTGGGTCGTCAGATTGTACGCAATGCGTTAGACGAGGGGTTTGACGTTAAGTGTCTGGTGCGTAACTTCCAAAAGGCTGCATTTTTGCGGGAATGGGGAGCACAGCTTGTCCAAGCCAATATATGTGGTCCTAGGTCTTTGCCCCCTTGCTTTGAGGATGTGACTGCGGTGATTGATGCGGCCACATCGCGCCCCCAAGATTCTGCCTATGATGTGGACTGGGATGGCAAAGTTAACCTGATAAAGGCGGCCTTAGAGGCCAAAGTGGACCGGTACGTTTTTATCTCAATCCTCAATTCTGAGAAGTATCCCCACGTGCCCCTGATGGACATCAAGCACTGTACAGAAAAGTTTTTGGAAGAGTCGGGCATTAACTATACGATTTTGAGACCCTGCGGATTTTTACAGGGTTTAATCGGGCAATATGCGATTCCGGTATTAGAAAAGCAGGCTATTTGGGTGATGGGAGAGGCTGCCCCCATCGCTTACATGAACACTCAGGACATTGCCCGGTTTGCCGTGCGTGCATTGCAGGTACCTGAAACTAATAAGCGCTCCTTCCCCCTAGCGGGTACCCGTGCTTGGGGTGGTTATGAGCTGGTACGCCTCTGTGAGCGCCTATCGGGTGAAGAGGCCAAGGTCTCAACCATGTCCCTGGGATTGCTGCGCGGTGTCCGCGGGTTTGCCAACTTTTTCCAATGGGGATGGCAGTTTGCTGACCGCTTAGCGTTTGCTGAGGTGAGTGCCGGTAGCGACCCTTTAGATGCTGATATGGATGAGGTTTACAGCACCTTTGGGTTAGATAAGTCTGAAACAACCACCGTTGAAGAGTACATGGGTGAGTACTTTAACCGTATTCTTAAGAAGCTCAAGGAACTTGACTTTGAAAGCGGTCGTGAGAGCAAGAAAAAGCTGCCATTTTAGGGGCTGGCTTATTCTGAATCGGATTGATTGAATTGGGTATTAGAAGGCAGGCCTTGGTCGGCTCTGGTAGCCCAAGCTCAATCAGCTGGCGTCTCCTATAGCCTTTAGACAATCGGATAATTAGCGGTTTCAATAGGCAGAAAAACTGTCCAAGTAACTCCGTTGTTAGGCCGCTCTCGTACGGTGAGCTTAGCCCCTAGGGCTGTAAACAGTGCCTTGGTGGTTTGTAGATTAAGGCTTAACCCTCCCGTATCGGGTTGAAACATCAGCAACTTACCCAACGATTTTAGGGTGGGGCGGGGGTTATCGCAGATTGGGCTGACCTCAGCCTGAAACTCTAGCTTGAGCTGATCGCCAGCGGCCATCACCTGTAGCTGGATCTGTCCTTTGGGGGCCACGCTGTGGGTAAAGAGCTCCACTAGACCGGTAAGCACCTGCTGTAAAAGAGTGGGGTCACTGGCCACCATCGGTAATGTTTTGGGCAGTTGGACCTCCAGGGAAAGGTTACGCCGGGTGGCGGCTTGCTCCCATTGAGGGATGGCGGACTCAATAATTTCACTCAGGGCAGTGGCCGTTAGTAGTGAGCGTGGCCCTTTTTGGGTCGCGGCTTCTAGCTCAACAGCCTTAAAAATCAGATTAAACCGGTCAATTTGTTGGGTGCAGGCCGTGTCAATTTGGTGCAGCCGCTGCTTTGCTTTATCGACTAGGTCTTTGCGACGAATCAGGGAGCGGGTCAAAGTGCGGATGGTGGTCAGGGGGGTGCGAATTTCATGGGCCATGGCCTTGAGCAGTTCAGTGTCAAGACCATGGGGGTCGCCCGTGACATCGCGGGCCTCACCCGTGGTAGGGATAATGCGTTCAACAACTGGATTGGGTTTTGGGGCGGGTAGGGAGGACAGCAGCCACCGGCTAAACTGGCTGATAATGCGGTAATCGGGCTCAGTTGGGGCAAACTTTTCGACTAGCGGGTCGAGGAAATCTAGCTGTTTGGGGGTGGTGAGCAAAACGCGCGATCTCAACAGTTGCCACACCTGATTAATCACGACCGGTGTAAACGAAAATTGAAATCGCAGATCATCATCTGCATCGCGACCGAGCACAAGCACCACACTAAACCGCTTAGTAAGCAGCAGACAAAATCGCTCACCGGCTAACGGATCACCGTCGATCAACGGTAAAATTCGCGCTGCTGCCGTCTCTACCGGAGGCTTATCATCAGCCGGCATAAGTTGTGAAAACGCCTGGGAAAGCTGGTCTAGCGGGGGCGGGACAAACACCCAATTAGATAATTGAACCGTCAGCTTGGGGGCATCGAGTATAGGAAAAGGTCCACTCAGGAGTAAGCCATCAGGCGCTGGTTGAGTTCTCTGGTGGCGAGACCTAGCTGATTTTCGTGACGAGCCCGCCGATGTAGCGCTGTGGGGCAACGTCTGCTGTAGTAAGTGCCCTAAGGATGAAACAGCTCCCTGCCACTCTGTTTCAGCACGCTCAGCCTGATACTGGTGCCGGGGTTCTGCCCCCGAAAATCCTGGGCTTTCCCAATCTGTGGACTCAGCTCCCAGTTCGCCCAAGGCCACTAAGCTACTAATTGTGGGTAAAAACTTCTCCACCATTGGCCCCTAGATGCATTGCTCCTGTGCTATCACGCATCAGCCAGTGATAGCTGATACGCAAAACACATCTTTCAATCTATCTAGAGACTACTGGTAAGCTTCCCCCTCTGACCATGGGGTAGAACCGAACGTTACTGGTGGATTGTGCGGATATCTCAATTTTTGACAGGGTTTTTAGCAGCCAGCTCAGCCGTAATCTAACGATAGAAAATGGCTGAGCTGGCTACTGACGTACATGGTTTAGCCGAACCAATTAGCCGAACCAAGTAGACGGAAGGATTGTTTCTGGTGTAGAGGCAACCGGGCGAGTCATAACCTTTTGAATCCCCTGATGTACAAGCTGACGAATGTGTCTATGCTGCTCCGCTGAGTAACAATTTCTTGGAAACTCCAAAGAGCATTCGCTATCGGCCACCGTCATGTAGCGAGCAGGCAGACGACTCAGCACAAATGTGGCTAACCGATCACGGGCATCAGAGCTAGTAAAGGTGGCTCGATAAGACTCCGAAGAACCGGTGTCTAGCACATCATCAATAATTTCGTTGACGACAGGCAGCGCGATATTAATGAGAGTGGTGGCCATATTGAGGATCTCCGAGGGGTAAGTTTAATCAGTTCAACGGGTCTGTAGGGAGACATATTTGGAATTATCTATCCATCCAAATACGTCTGAGTTTTAGCCAAATAAATGGTTAAAAAATGATTAAGCCATGATGACTAAAATCAGCCTTAACCCCTGGGCTCGAACTCATGTTTTTATTTCAGTTGATAATGGGGATCGCCTTCTAGTTAATGATCCCCACATCAAACTAATGCTATCTTTCAGCACCCTGAATCGAATGTGCAGCATCTTTAATAAAGACTAAATATTTGCCTGAAAAATAAACTGAAGCTCTCTATTAAATAAAAATAATTTACAGCTGCCGACATGTTTTTTTACGTTGCAATCGTTTTGTTTCAAACTAGCCAGATAAGGTAGAAACATGCAGCTTTTAATTTGTCCCGGCTACCATGCCCCCGCGTTAACCCATTCTTTTTTGCAATCTCTTTTAGGTAAACTCACGCCAGAGCGATTGTGGGTGTTGCCAATTTGGTCATCCCCGCTGGCGCTCCCCTGGCTGCTCACATCTCCCCAGGCTCCGCAGCGGGATCAATCTCTATCTGTTATTGCCTTTAGTGCGGGTGTCGTCGCGGCCTATCCATTGTTAATGGCCTGGCAACGTCTCGGTGGTACCAGTCAAATAATCGCCTTGGATGGCTGGGGGATGCCGTTGCCGGGAAATTTAGAGATTTATCGTGTGAGTCACGATGGTTGGACCCATCGCACAACGTACTTTCCGTCAGCTGATGAAAGCAGGGGGTGTTTTTACTGCCAGCCAGCGGTTAACCATTTAGACCTTTGGCAATCGCCCCAGTTGAGTCAAGGGATGGGATCGCTGAGGGGGAATGCAGCTGCTCCGATGACGGCACTTGACTTTATTTGCGAGGCTCTGACCCAGGCCTAGTGCTTTTAAGTGCTTTATCGCTTGTCTGCCCTTGTCTGCCACCTCAGTGCTGGCTGGTTTTGTTATCGAGTGTTGACCTAGTTCTGGGCCCACAATGATCTATCAGACATCTGGCGGGAATGTTGAATCCATCACCTTTTCCCGTCAGATGTCTAACCTACGGCAGTTTGTCTGCCAGACATATAGAGGCAACTATGGTGCCATTCCGCCATCGCTTGGGTAGGCCATAAAGCCTTTTTTCTGTGAAGTTTGTCTAATCCTTTGGGGGGTGATTGTAAAATAGACAACCATTAGCAATTGTTCATTGGCAGTATTTTCCCCACTAACGCCCTTTAAACATCATGACTTCGACGTCTGTAAAGCCTTCTGTTAAAGCAAGCTCCGCCATTCAGCGAGCAAGCGGTGCTTTTGCTCTAATTGATAGTCTCGTTCGTCATGGTGTGAGCCATGTGTTTGGCTATCCAGGTGGAGCGATATTGCCGGTTTATGACGAACTTTATAAGGCTGAACAACGGGGCGACATTCAGCATATTTTGGTGCGCCATGAGCAGGCCGCATCCCATGCCGCAGATGGCTACGCTAGGGCCACCGGACAGGTGGGGGTATGTATTGCCACGTCTGGACCCGGTGCAACTAATTTGGTGACGGGCATTGCCACTGCTCAAATGGATTCGGTCCCGATGGTGGCCATCACCGGTCAGGTGTCGCGCAGTGCCATTGGCAGTGATGCGTTTCAAGAGACGGATATTTTTGGCATAACGCTGCCGATTGTGAAGCATTCTTATGTAGTGCGTGATCCGCGCCAAATGGCGGAAATTGTGGCGGAGGCATTTTACATTGCCCAGTCCGGTCGTCCAGGCCCTGTATTGATTGACGTTCCTAAGGATGTTGGGCTGGAAGAGTTTGACTATGCTCCCGTTGAGCCGCGCTCGATTGCAATTCCGGGCTATAAGCCCACAACTCGGGGGAATCCTCGTCAAATTAATAATGCGATCGCACTTCTGCGTACTGCCCAAAAGCCCCTGCTGTATGTAGGCGGCGGTGCTGTTATCTCTGGTGCCCACGCAGAAATCGCCCAGCTGGCCGAGCATTTCCAAATCCCTGTGACCAATACTCTGATGGGTAAGGGCGCATTCGACGAGCAAAATCCGCTTTCGGTGGGGATGCTGGGGATGCACGGTACCGCCTACGCCAACTTTGCCGTCAGCGAGTGTGATTTGCTAGTGGCGATTGGCGCTCGTTTTGATGACCGGGTAGCCAGCAATCTGAAGCAGTTTGCCCAGCACGCCAAGGTAATTCACATAGACATCGATCCTGCTGAGGTGGGCAAATGCAAGGTACCGGATGTCCCCATTGTGGGCGATGTCAAACATGTATTGACTGAGCTACTGTCCCGCCTGGGGCCGTCTGCCAATCCTACTCAGACCGGCGCGTGGCGAGCCCGCATTGATCAGTGGAAAACCGACTATCCCCTCACAGTCCCTACCTACGGCGATAAGCTCTCACCACAGCAGGTAATTTCTGCGGTCGGTCACTATGCGCCTGACGCCTTCTACACCACTGATGTGGGTCAGCATCAGATGTGGGCTGCCCAGTTTCTGCAAAATGGCCCACGCAAGTGGATTTCTAGTGCGGGCTTAGGCACGATGGGCTATGGCCTACCAGCGGCGCTGGGGGTGCAAATGGGGGTGGGTGACAACTCGGTGGTTTGCATTAGCGGCGACGCTAGTTTTCAAATGAACCTGCAGGAGTTGGCAACCCTGGCCCAGTACAACATCAAGGTGAAAACCGTCATTGTGAACAACGGCTGGCAGGGGATGGTACGCCAGTGGCAGCAAGGGTTCTACGGTGAGCGCTATGCCTCTTCGAATATGGAAGTGGGGATGCCTGACTTTGAAAAGCTAGCTGAGGCCTTTGGGGTCAAGGGGATTGTGGTGAAGTCTCCTGAGCAGCTAGATCAGGCCATTGTCGATATGTTTGCCTATGATGGCCCGGTTCTATTGGATGTTTGGGTCCGTCGTGATGAAAACTGTTACCCCATGGTGCCACCGGGTAAAAACAATTCTCAAATGATTGGCCTGCCGGAACCTGCCACTAAGCGCACGGTGGAAGTCATCCACTGTAGCAACTGTGGCAGTGATAACAAGGCGTCCCATCGATTCTGTTCTGAGTGTGGGACCAAGCTTTAGGCAACGCTCTAGGCGATAATCTGGCCATCTTGGATGCGGATGCGGCGTTTGGTTTGTTCTGCCACCTCGGTTTCGTGGGTGATAATAACTACGGTTATCTGTTGCTCATTGAGTTGGTGAAACAGGTTCATCACGTCTTGAGAGGTTTGGGTGTCAAGGGCTCCGGTGGGTTCGTCTGCTAACAGAATGGCGGGCTGGTTGACCAGGGCACGTGCGATCGCAACTCGCTGCTGCTGCCCCCCAGACAACTGACTGGGCCGATTGGTTATGCGGTCACTTAAGCCGACGTGGGTGAGGGCCGCCTCTGCCCTGATCCTGCGCTCCGTTTTAGGAATGCCGGCATAGACCATGGGCAGCATGACATTTTCGAGGGCGGTGGCGCGGGGCAATAAATTGAACTGTTGAAAGACAAAACCAATCTGTTGGTTGCGGATATAGGCCAGTTCATTTTTATCCAGGGTGGTGAGTTCTCTCCCTTCCAGGTAATACTCCCCTGCCGTAGGACGGTCGAGACAGCCGATAATGTTCATTAATGTAGATTTGCCGGAGCCCGATGCCCCCATGATAGAGACGTATTCGCTGGCCTCAATATGCAGGTCAATGCCCCGTAAAATAGGCACCTCTATATCGGCCAGATGGTAGGTTTTGGTGATGTTTTCTAGGGTAATCATGGAGGTTATTAAAGAGATGATCCATAGATTTCTGTAGAGACGTTCCATGGAACGTCTCTACACGGAGGGCAACTAGTCGCTGCGGAGGGCCACAATGGGATCAAGCTGGGCCGCATTGCGAGCGGGAATTACCCCTGCAATCAGACCGACGGAGGTAGAAAGCCCCACACCTGCTCCGATGGCTGTGGTGGAGAGGATAAAGGGAAAGCCAAAGGCCGTGGCTGAAATAAAGGTGACGCCCACACCAAGAACGATGCCAATGCCGCCGCCGATGACTGAGATGACGATAGATTCGGCGAGAAACTGGCTGAGGACGTCTCGTTCAGTGGCCCCAAGGGCTTTGCGAATGCCGATTTCTCGGGTGCGTTCAACGACGGAGACCAGCATGATGTTGGCAATACCAATGCCGCCAACGACCAGGGAGATGGCTGCGATCGCAACAATTAGCGTAGTCAACAGTCCCAAAATAGTGGTCAGGGTTTCTAGAATATCGGCCTGATTCGTGATCCGAAAGTCATCCTCCTCGGGGGAGATAATGCCGTGACGCAAGCGTAAAATATTCTCTACTTGAAACCGGATCGTGTCTAATTGGCTTTCGTCTTCGCCCTTAATGTAAATCCCGTTGACCGCTACCCCCATGAGTGAATTATTGCCAATAATCCGCGCAGACATACTGGTCAAAGGAATATACACGGCATCATCACGATCTTGAGGCCCTTGGGAGCCTTTCACTTCCATAATGCCGATAACCTTATAGATCTCTCCTTGGATACGAATGCTCTCACCAATGGGGTTTGCCTGATTAGGAAAGAGATTCTTTTGCACCGTAGGGGCAATCACGGCTACGGAACTTGCTATAGCAAGTTCCTCATCATTAAAAAAACGGCCACTCTCGGGAAAGGTATTACGGGCTTCAGGGTGGGCCAGATCGGTACCATAGACCGTAGTCGACGTATTGTTCTCGCCATAAACAATTTGAGCCTGCTGCTGTAAATAGGCCGAGACAACAGTGGCTGATGGAGCTTGTTCCTCAATGGCTTGAGCATCTTCCCAGGTGAGTGTAGTCACCGATCCCTGTCCCTGGCTGATGCCACCGCTTTCGGCGGACCCAGCCATCACTTGCAGCACATCAGTGCCTAGGCCGCGAATGCTATCTTCGGTAGATTTTTGAATACCTTCACCAATGGATGTCAGGGAGATGACTGACCCAATACCAATGATTACCCCGAGCATGGTGAGACTGCTGCGGAGCTTGTTGCTCCAGAGGGCATCTAATGCCATGGAGGCAATTTCTAAGCGGGAAATACCCTGGGAGCTGAGGGGGTTGGATGCTGAATTATGGGCAATGGAAACCATAGTGGATGAAGTGGCGAGGGATGAAAAGCAAGCAGACAGAAAGCTGCTTAAGATAGATAAGTGGCTAGAGAGACTATTACGGGGCGGGTGGAAAGTTAAAGCCACTGCGCTGTTCTGTCTCAGCGGGTGGGCTAATTAAAACCTGTTCATTGCCATTGAGCCCGGAGATGACTTCTGTTTGGCTGCCAGCGGTGATACCAGTTTCAATCGGTTGGAAAGTGGGGGTACGCCCATCGCTCAGTACATAGACACCCTCCCCCTCCACACGCCTGACCACCGCTGCATTAGGCACCAGCAATGCCTGGTCTAGGCTGCCAATTTCAAACTGAGCTTCCACATTCATGCCAATTTTTAACTGCTCAGCCGCCTGCTGTTCAATGGAAACCTTAACTTCAAAACTGGTGACATTTTGCGAGACGGATGCCTGGGTGGCAATGTGTTCTACCTCTCCCCTAAAACTCTCTCCAGGAAAGGCATCGGCTTGAAAAAGAACGGACTGCCCCAGCTCAACATCGGCAATCTGAGATTCGGGCAGATTGACCCAAACCTGGTTACGGCTGCTAGAGAGCATTAAAATTGACGACGATGACGAATCGATGCCGCCACTGCCCGAGATCGATGGACTGACAAACGAGCCAATTTCAGCGTAAATTTGCGAGATCACACCGTCAAAGGGGGCCATAATTTGTGTATCTCGAATCTTGGTCTCGATGCTTTGCAAGCTACCCTGGGCGGCTTTAACCTGACCCTCTGCCTGGTCAATGTCTTCGACCCGATTCCCGGCAATGAGGGCGGCAACGGTTTGGCGCTGCTGCTCTACCCGCGCTTCAGCCTGAGACAGCTGTTCGGAGCGTGTGCCTGCTGTTTGTAATGTCAGTGCTTCTTCAGCCTCTTTGACCTGGGCGCGGGCTACGTCTCGGTCGGTTTGTTTTTGCTCCAGCTCTTCCTGGGAAATGGCTCCGGCCTGGTAAAGCTCTTGGTAACGAGCCCATGTGGTTTCTCGCTGCTGCAAGGTGGCCTGGGACTGCTGTAGCCGAGCCTGGGCCTGGGCAATGTCCTCAGCTCGATTGCCGTTGCGGAGTTCTTGGAGATTGGCCTCAGCTTCGGCTAGCGCGGCTTCGGCATTGGCAATATTCTCTGGCCGTTCCCCCACTACCAATCGTTGTAAATTGGCCTGCTGCTGTATCAGCTGCCCTTGCATTTGGGTCAGGTCCCCCTGCAGATCGGTGTTATCCATCAGCGCAATCACCTGGCCAGTTTCTACTCGGTCTCCCTCTTCCACTAACAGGGTTTGCACCACCCCCGAGGCCTTAGGGCTAAGGTTGATCGAACGTACGGGATTTACGGTGCCGTTAGCGGTGATGAGGATTGGTACGGTTTTTTGTTCGACGGGCTGGGTTAAAAATTCTGTGTCAGATGAGCGCCTTCCGGCTAGCAGGCCGAGTCCAAACCGGATACCCCCTAGCAGCAGCACCCCCATGAGCAAAAACTTGATCCACGCCCCCTTAAAGCGAAAGGGCTGATGTAATTCAAACTTGGACAACATGGCAACTCTCCCAAACAAGTATGAAATTAATAAGTAAATATTTACTTATTAATTAGGTAAAAAAAGTCGTTGTTGATTTAGGGAATGTGTCGATCTGTTCGATAGGCAATGGACCCGTATCTTCCAGATAACCTCATTCTGACGCTCGGCAGCGCCAACAATCTAGTCTGGCTTAATTCCTGTCCACAGGGTGTCGATGAGATCCTGGGCCAGCTGCTTGGGCTCAGTGCTTAGTTTCGGTAACCCTGGCTTTTCAGTCGATAGTCGATGCAGCATTGTCTCGGTGATGACACTATTGATAAGCGTGCCAACAATGATGGCGGCCATGGTTTTAGGATTGCCAGCTTTGAGATATCCCTGGTCGATTCCCTGCTCTAGAAATCTGGCTAACAGTCGTTTATGTCGGATTGGAGGGGGCAGTATGGGAGGCGGGTTAGGGGGGAGCTTTCCCTTCCCTTGGCTCATAACCATAAGCATTCGTGGTAGTACTTCCTGATATAACCCCAGCATCTGTTCGCAAAGTTCGGTGAGTTCCGACTTAATGGCTGCTGTTGGTGTTTGGGTGGCTAGTGCCTTGGCCCAAGCGGGCTCTGTCGTTACCCCCATGGCTGCTAAAAACAGGGCCTGTTTGGTGGCAAACCGCTTAAAAATAGAGGCTTCCGATATCCCTGCTTTTTCAGCTATGGTCACGGTCGATGCCCCCACCCCTTGCTCTAGGAAGACCTGTCGCGCTGCGCTCAGAATGTCTTCGTTTGAGATTTTGGGAGGGCGGGCCATGAACCTAGGTAAGTGATTACTTATTAATTGCCTGATTTTTAGAAAACGTCAACTACCTGGGCGGAGTTGCTAAGCATAAAGGCGGCTACATTGAGCCTAGGCGAGTGCCTTTGTAAAAATGGGTGAGGATTTCGTCATATCCTTTGCCCCGCTCTGCCATGCCGCGCGCTCCCCATTGACTCATGCCGATGCCGTGGCCAAAGCCATTGCCTGCCACCGAAATGCTAGTGGGGCTGACGGCAAGGTCAAACTTGGTGCTGCGCAATCCTAGTTTCTGGCGGAAAGTGTTGCCCGTCATGGTCAGTGTGCCAGCATCACCAATGATGGTCATGCGTTTGGCGCGACCCTGGGGGCTGCGACTCAACACTTCTAAGGCCTCAATGGAGCCGGGATAGCCGATTAGGTCGCCGACTTCATGTAGCGAGAACTGAGCCCGCCAGCTGTAGACTGGGGCGTTTTGGTCAAAGTCGGGCACACCTTTGAGGTAGGGGACTGCGGTGGACCAGACATGTTCAGAATTTTCGGTATGGCCTCCGGAGGAGGAGTGGAATACCGCTTCGATGACGCGGCCACCGTGGGTTAAGACTTTGCCACGGGTGGCGTCAACGGCGGATTGGGTGGATGCTGCTTCACCGGCAAGACCTTTGTAAACCTGGGATGACTGGTTGCTATTGAGGTCAAACGGTTTGCCGCTAGCTTTACGCTGCTGGTAAAGGGCGTAGGAACGGGCCGCCACGGCTTGCGATCGCAACGCCTCCTGGGGCCAGCTGCTGGGCATTTCGCTACCGACAACGCTGTAGAGATAGTCGTCGACATTCACATAGTTGACGGCAGTCAATCCGTTATCGCTGGGGACAAGCTTGACCTTTCCTCGGTACCAGCGGTCACCAATCCAGACCACACCACCATCTGAAGGTTCTAGCCAGAATGTGCTGGAGGCACCAAACTCGTCACGGCCATCCGTAAGTTCTAATTGTCCACGGTCTGCATCGACCGTGATGGGCTGTAGTTCAGGCAATTGCATCACCGCCTGACCACGGCTATCGCGAATAACGCCCGTGGTGGAGGTGCCAACCTGGACCTGCTGAACACTGTTGCGGATGGCAACCCTGATCTCGGCAGCATTAGCCGGGAGCATCCACAGTAACCAGAGTAGGGCTCCCCACCAGCCACTCCGGCTAAGGGTTAAAACTCTAAGGGGCCAAGAGATATCGGTGTTAGTCATGGCAGATTGTCAGGAATAAACGTGGCTTAGATCCTAGGATTCCCTATGGAATATCCAATAGAGAGACCCTATCGGGACATAGGTAGTAATGGCAGAGCAATCACGCTGTGAATTTTATTCACCAGTAATTGCTTAAAACATAGAGAAATAGCCGTTGCTGATTGGGAGGATGAATCGATCGGTTAGATATGCCATGGAGCAGCATCTTGCAGATAAAAGCATCCCGAGTATCAACAGCGCCAGAAAATAAATAAATTCCTACGCAATCTTGGGTGAACGCTCCAAGCTAAACCCCAGAGTGACACCAGCGTTCTTAGAATAATGTCTACAGGAATGTATGCCAGTTGGTGTGTGACAGTTAGCCAGTGGTACCAGCTGGTTTAGCCATGCATGATAGCAGTCTGTGGGAACGATTTATGTGAAAAAGACTTCCTATCGCCGCTGTCAGATTAATTAAGGCAATGAATATTTTAAGAGGCCTCAGATGGAAGCAGCTGGCCTGATTCACAAATGTCCTAATGCCTCAGGACATTTGCTATAGATGGCATTACAGGAGTTTAGCGGATTCATATAGCCGTCTAATCATGGCTATTATTTTCTTGCCATAGTTTGGATCAGCGGCCCAGCGACCACTCAGCTGATCCACAAGAACAGCACTGTTGCGGCTGACAAACCGAAAGCGTGGATCCACGAGTTCCTGAACCAAGGGTTCCTTGCTGGCGTAGGCCTTGAGATGTTGAATTTGGGCTCTCACACCGATACGGGCACTGGGAAACGCAGCGCCTGCTGCATCTCCCCCAATGGCACCGATGCCAGCAAAGTTATTTTGTGAGGCTTTCACATCACCCCCAAAGCGTAGGAACGACGTTTCTACGCACATCTGGCAAAAAGCGATGTCGTAATTGACCCCCTCAATCACCCCTTCCTCACGATAAATTTTGGGCAAATCGGGAAAATTACGCAGTGCTTCTTCATTATTATTTTTGAGAAACATCATCAGATTCACCTGAGAGGTGTTGCCGTGGCCCATAATCTGGTCAATCAGCCCTGGACAGATGCCTAGGGAAGACTCACTCTTAAGCTGTACCGTACGGCTAGCGGCATCCCATCCAATGGAGACATTAAAGTCCCGCAGGTCAACGGTTTTGACATATACGATATTGCCATAGCGCACCCGACGAATGTCCTCTGTGCTGGTTAAATCCACACCTAGACGGTCAGCCAGGTCAATGGGGACATAGGAGTTGTTGTTGACAATGATGCCTTGTTCTTCATATCGCCCACCGTTAATGGTGATATTCACCTTGGGTAATTGGGTCTCGATGGGCTTTTCAGTGGGGTCGGCCGTACCCGTGATGGCTCGACTCCAGGACGCTAGACCGTCAGCTAGACCAAGGGCAAAATCTCGACGACGACTCAAGAGCATGCTCCGATCTCGCTCATTGGTCAAGTAACCCAGCTCCATCAAGATTGATGGTGGTGCCACCTGGCGGCAGAAGGCCAATCGTCCCATGCCAGCAGCCGTATCGGGCTTGGCTCCACGGCTTGGTAGCTGGGGCACACGGCGTAGCAGGGCCAGTAACATTAGCTCAGCATGGGATTTGCGGGCGGAATTACTGGCAATGTAGTAAGCAGTGGCTCCCCGCACGGCGGTATTTTGAAAGGCACCCACATGGATTTCTAAGGCAATATCACCGGTGCGGCTGCGGGCATTTACCCAGGTGATGCTTTGCTGAAGACTCAGATCGTCAGGTACCGAGAGGACTTGAAATCCTCGCGATCGCAACTCCGGTACGATCAAATCCCGGATGCGAATCATTTCCTGGGCTTCGGTGATGTCTTCCACCTTTGCCCCCAGATCCTGGATCCCATTTTCAAATCCACCGTGGCCTGCCGAGATAAAAATTTGTGCCATGTGACCCTGTAAAGCGTTCTAATCCAGGCGCGTTGCCAATTTCCCAGCAAGGATACATCAATTTCTCAATATGTGGGAAATTCCAGTCGAGGATGAATCCGATGCAAATCCGACTTTAGGGATATGGAGTTTGGCCAAGCGGCTCAACGTTCATCCAATCATCTAGACCCGGTGAGACGCCGATCAAAATAGTTACTGACTATCCCTTTTGAGGCAGTGGCAACACTTTAAAGGTCCTCTGCTTTGGAAAATTGAAAGGACACTCTTTTCAGGATTTAGCACTACTAAATCTTTGACTTCCCTCTAAGAAAAATTATCGAGAAGCCATTTTTCTAATAATGCTAACGACAATGAAATACTGCCCGAACCCAACCTTTTTCAATTAGTAAACTAGCGTCTGATTTATATCATTTGAAGTATGTATTCAAATCATTAAGCAATGTGGCGCATGAAATAATAATTGCACCCGTTAATTTATGCTTTGGACAGCATCTGTAAATAAGGGTATAACCCTTCGCAGTTATAGATTCTGACGAAGGATGTCGAGGGGGCTTCCTCATAAACCTTAGGGTTTTGAATGTAGCTTGGGCATGATGAGACACACTCCCTGATAACCCGTTAGGTGGAGATGTTTTGATGTCCCATAGGGTGAAACTGGAGAATTATTGCTGTTATGGAAACAACACATATCGCATCAGCCCAATCTGAGTCGTCTGTTATTGTGAACAGTGCTAATCATGATGGTGTTGCTATCTATGTAGGGACAAGCGTATTGATCTATGTTTTGTTGCTATTTGTATTAGCTCCCAAGCAATTGCCATTACATCGACGTAAGTCATCTTTATAGAACAATAGCTTTGAGCCCTCGGTCAGTTAGGTTCATAACCGCCGACCGAGGGCTCAAAGCTATATAGCAATCTCCAATGGCCGTAGCTTAGTACCTTGTAGAGGATATCTTGCTATGGCTAAGTTCGTTTTCAGAACCTAATTGAGATGATAGAAGGGCGAACGAGGGGACTCGAACCCCCGAATGGTGGAACCACAAACCACTGCCTTAACCACTTGGCTACGCTCGCCGTGTTTTAGGTTTCTATAATATCATCTCTATCAATCGATTACATGGTTTTTCTGAATAGTTTGCTGGTAGAGAGTTAGTTGCTAGTGGGGCTGGGATTACTAAGCAAATCCTAACCATTGATTATTAGTGCTGGAGCGATGGTGAAAATAGCATCAGACACAACAGAATTCTGACAGAATTCCGTAGACACTAATATAGTGAGTAGGCTAGCTAGCTTCATAAGCTAGCTGTTGGGATGGCTAGAGGCAAACTTAAGTTTGACGTCCTTGAGAGTTGACCAGCAACATTATCAAGTGTGTGTGGAGTACTTGTGAGTCTGTTCGAAAGGCATCGGTGTGTCAGTGTTTTGTGGGAGTGCTTAATGGTCGGGTCTTTGGCTTAGTGCCGAATTTCCTGATACGTTAGTATGCCTACTACGGCTTTAAACCATTAACCTTTTTGTCCTTTTTGGCAGACGTTGGGTGTTCGCCCGAGTATTAATTTCACCCTGACAGTCTTATTTTTAAAAAACATCTCGTGACATCTACAGCTTATCTTCTGATTTCCCATGGTAGTCGTGATCCAAGGCATCAGGCTGCTATAAATCGATTGGCCCAGCTGGTGCGTGAGCGTCTGAATCCTGCTCTGCTCAGCCCTTGGAGCAGTCAGGGACTGGCTCCTCTTTTGGCTGAAATCCGTCCGTCTGGATTAGCGGTTTTTGAAGCCCGAAATAGTGCCCATAAGGATCGTAAAGATGGAAGTATCGGTGCTGTGGCGACGGCTGTCCCCATGTCGAAGCTGGCGACTAGCAGCACCCCGGTGCGTTTGCCTCGCGATCGGTTTATTGTTGGTACCGCTGTTCTCGAGTTTGGCCTTTTGCCATTGCACAAGCAAATTTGTGAATTTGGTCGACGTCTGAGCTCTGCTGGTATTAAGCGTCTACGTCTAGTTCCCCTCTTTTTGTTAAGGGGAAAGCATGTGACGATGGATATCCCCACTGAAGTAGAACAGGCCAAAAATGAGCTGGCTGGGATGATTGATGTGGAGCTAGAGGAGCATATTGGTGGTTGTCAGGGCATACCTAGCCTAATTGAAGATCGATTTTCCCAGTTTCCCAAGACGGGACGTTTGCTGGTTGCCCATGGTAGTCGGCGGGCTCGGGGAAACCGGACGGTAGATATGTTGGCAAGATCCCTGGGATTAGCCGTTGCCTATTGGACAACGGAGTCGGATATTGAAAACCAGGCAATCTCTCTGATGCAGCAAGGCTGCTCCACAGTCACTATTTTTCCCTATTTCTTGTTTGCGGGGAGTACAACTGATGCGGTTGCCCATCTGACGGAAGAGTTAGCTGAGCGATTTCCAAGGATTAATGTGCGATTGTTGCCACCGTTGGGCGCGATGACAGATGTGGCGAATTTAGTGGTGGAGACCCTGGGGCATAAAATAGATTCTCACAGTATTTCTTGACCTAATGGCTGGGGCATGGGGCCATATTTATGGCATTTGTCAGGTTAGCTAGGGTGATGGATATGCTTGAAAGCGCTGATTATACGAGTTAGTCCCTATTAATCGACGGATATGTTCCTCGATTGATAGGGGCTAACAGCATGGTTGTTATGACTTAAGATTAAGATTGTCTTAAGCAATGTTGAGCCGGTCTAGCTCCTATGCTGTATTGATTGTGGCAAAATGCCCTGGGTAGGTTTGCCACAATCAATCTGTATTCACCTCCGTGCAATTGATATGTCTTATCCGCTTACCCAGGCCACATTTGGCAAAGTTTATCTCGTAGGCGCTGGTCCGGGTGATCCAGGGCTGTTAACCCTAAAGGCAAAAGGGTTATTAGATCATGCGGACGTGGTGATTCATGATGCTTTGGTAAGTCCGCCGATTTTGGCGATGATCAGTGAGCGGGCCCAGGTGATTGATGCCGGTAAGCGCCGAGGTCGGCATTCTATGATGCAGGCGGACATCACTCAGCTTTTGATTGAGCAGGCTAAGACCCATGCGGTTGTGGTGCGTCTCAAGGGGGGAGATCCCTTTGTGTTTGGCCGCGGTGGGGAAGAAATGATGGGGCTGCTGGCGGTGGGTATTGAAGTTGAGGTGGTGCCGGGGATTACGGCTGGGATTGCTGCGCCAGCCTATGCAGGAATTCCGGTGACCCATCGCGATTACAGCTCGTCGGTGACATTTGTAACTGGCCATGAGGCGGCGGGTAAATATCGTCCTCAGGTGAATTGGTCAGCGGTGGCCCAAGGCTCGGAGACGATTGTGATTTATATGGGTGTGCATAATTTGCCTAATATTGTGACGGAGCTGACAGCGGCGGGAATGGCAATGGATACGCCGGTTGCGTTGGTGCGGTGGGGAACTCGGCCTGAACACCAGGAGTTAATTGGTTCGTTAGCGACGATTGTTCGGCAGGTGGAGGAGGAGCAGTTTGAGGCTCCTGCGATCGCAATTATTGGCCGCGTCGTCGACCTCTATGAAATATTGGCGTCTGCTTCACCGATGCATTCTCCCCACTGGGAAACGATTCAGGCGTAATCAATAATGGAGACAGTGCCCTGCTTGTGATGGGGCACTATCGCAGCAAAGGCACAGATTGTAGATGACGTGTGTATGACCCCTAAGGAAGATAGCGATGTCTTGGAGCTATCGGTGACCGATGCCTCCGGTGAGCGGATTGACCGGTGGTTGTCTACCCATTGCGATCTGTCTCGCAACCGTGTGCAAAAGCTGATTGAGCAGGGTGCGCTGACTATTAATGATGCGCCCTGCACCAATAAGAAAATAACGGTTAACCAAGGGGATTGGCTGCAGCTGACAATTCCGGCTGTGGAACCGTTTGAACTGATTGCCCAGGCCATTCCTCTTGATATTTTGTATGAAGATGAGTACCTGGTGGTGGTCAATAAGTCGGCGGGTATGGTGGTGCATCCGGCTCCAGGCCATCCCCACGGCACCTTAGTCAATGCGATTTTGGCCCACTGTGGCGATCAGCTGACGGGGGTGGGTGGGGTTCAGCGCCCGGGGATTGTGCATCGGTTAGATAAGGATACGACGGGGGCGATGGTGGTGGCGAAAACGGAGCCCGTGCTCCATCATCTCCAGGGGCAAATTCAGGCAAAAACAGCCCAGCGTGACTATCTGGGGGTGGTGTTTGGTGTGCCTAAGCTGCCAGAGAATATGAGCTGGGGGACAACCGATGCGCCCATTGGTCGGCATCCTAAGGAGCGTAAAAAAATGGCGGTGGTGCCCATTGAAAAAGGCGGGCGACGAGCCGTCACCCACTGGCATATCCAAGAGCGTTTGGGCAATTACACGCTGCTGCACTATCGATTAGAAACTGGACGCACCCATCAAATTCGGGTGCACAGTGCCATGATGGGGCATCCGATTGTGGGGGATACCGTCTATGGGGCTGGTCGGTCTGTGGGGGTAAAGCTTTCGGGGCAGGCGCTCCATGCCAGGCAGCTCACCCTGACGCATCCGATTACGGGGGAAACGGTGGTTGCGATCGCACCGCTTCCACCCAACTTTGATACGCTGCTTCAGCGCCTACGCCAACGATAGTGTCGTTATCATTCGGGCAGCCGATTACCTCCCATACAAAAAATGCAGCACTTACAAAAGCACTGCATTTCAATAAATATTCCCTAGAGCATGAGTGTTGGGCTACAAACACAACACGACGAATCAGCGTTATCCCTGATTCAGCGCTAAAAAGCTCCAGTCGCCATTAAGCTCCCTGCTTGGCTTTAGCAACAGCGGCTGCAGCTACGGGGTCATTAATGGGGAAATTAACCTGGCGGTAGGGAACTCCAGCCCTAAAGTTGACACTGACGGCCGATACCCGCTGGGCAGGTAATGGCTGACTGTTGCTCAGGCCACGGGCCATGTTCATAAACAGCTCTGGGCTGCCAGCCTTTGGTTTCTGCTCTTGGGGGACAAACCGGCGAATGCTGGTCTGGAAGACAGGCTTGGGAAAGCCCAAAATAGAGCGGTAGTACTCGTCGTAACGGGGTGACTTAATATTGAACGGCCGTTCACCTTCACTGCGACTCGGTAGCACCCGCCGCCGCTGGTAAGGCAAAATGTCGTCGCCAAAGCTATCTAGATACTCATCACTGTCCAGGAGAGCATCGACAAAGCCTTCAATGCCTTTGGTTGCAACGATAATCGACCAGGCAATGGTCTCATCGTTACCAAAAACATCGCGTCCTAGAACCCGCTGAACTGTCTGCTCTACAAAACGATAGTTGTTATTCATTTTGTAGAAGCTGTTGCGGTAGGTCTCTGACAACAGCAGTCCGCGTACAAAGTCGCGTACCGTAATCTGATTACTGCGCAATTGAGATTCTAGGAATTTCTCGCGATCAGACTTAAATGCATGGAAGAAGATCTGACGATAGGCCGCCTCAATCAGATCGTCGGTATCAGTCGAAGAAAGAATATTCTGAGTTGAATAAATCTTAGGCTGATCATCCCCAGGAATTTCATAGCCCTGAACCCGAGAATTTTGGGTAACTGGTGAGTAGTTCAGCAGAGGAATCGCCACTTGAGAATCTCCAGAATATGAGGAAATTTAACAAACGTTAATCTTAAATATAAGGGTTGATGGTCTCAAGGCCCGATCCCATGAAAGAAAATATCACACAGCTTAACATTGAAAAAAGATGGCGTTTGTCAAGCTGTCTATGGGTTTCTATGGTTTGACTCATCTAAAAACTGCTGCCATTGTTTGGGAGTGTTGCAGTTTCGTAACATATGATGATCAGGCATCGGTAGGGCTATTACCCGCTTATCCTCATTTATTAGCCATTGTTGAAATGAGCGGATATTGTTCGCAAGTGCGTTTTCTAGGCTAGGGATACAGCGGCGGTGATAGAAACCGCATAGGGGTTCCCACCGTTGCTCGTGTTTGGGTAACGCTGCGATCTCATCCCCGCTCTCAATAGTCATCCCTTTCAGCTTCTGTCGCCATTTTTGTAAGGTAGGCACATCCAGAGCCGGCATGTCGCAAGCCAAGACGAGTAACCAGTCAGGGGCAGGCCGCTGATATCGTTGACAGTCCTGCAAAATCATGGACCAACCGGTCGCTAATGCCACTAGAGGTCCCTGCCCCACGGTAGGTTCTGGCAATAATGTAATGGTGGGTGGCAGAAAATGGTTATAGCGTTCAGGCCACGGCGTTAAAACATAGGTGCGACTGACACAGGCTTGGGTCACTGTGCAGAGCTGCTGTAACAGGTTCGTTTGGGGTTCTGGTAATGGCAAGAGAGCTTTGTCACGTCCCATGCGGCGACTGCGACCCCCAGCTAAAACCAAAGCTGCGGTGTTGGGCATCATGTCATGACCATCAAAACGCTAACGTTAGTGGTGAAACAGTACCTGTCTATGAACGTCGCCGCCGACTGGCCCACAGCTGCCCCTTAAAGAAATATGACAGCCCCATAAATCCAGACAATAGAGCGTAGGCCGCTCGAATACCCCAGCCAGCATTAGCAAAGAGCCAGTTATAAAGGCTGAATGCTAGACCCAATAGCCCAGTTTGGCGACTGCCCACATCTATTAGCTGATTTTGCAGCGAGCTAATGTCGTTAGCTGTTTCCAGATTGTTTAACCGAACGGGAGGGACAGCTCGAGTGGCGGTGTACCAATAAAACCCCATGGCGCCAGACTTAGAGGTTTCTCGCTGCAAAAACGTATCAGTCACTTGCTTAGACTGACTGACGGATAAACTTCCCTGGGTGGCCACCTGCTGTACCCAGATGTTGTGGCGCACCCTATGGCCTAACAGTAAGACCAGTGGCAGAGCCAGACCCAAAAATATCAGACGGATGCCTAGATTGATGCTCGCTGGCAGGTAATAGGTGAGGGCACCCAGCATGAGACCCAATAGGGCCAACAAAAGTGGGCTAGAAATCTCAGCTACCTCAAGACTGGCTAATACCCCTCCCACTATCGGAAGCGAATAGAGATAGGAGTCAGCCCCCCAAACAATGGCTAGTTTGCAAACGATTGTCAGTCCACAGGCAAGAGTGCCTAGTAAACAGTAGAGTCCAAGCTGCCTGGGATGTGACTTTACGTTCATGGACGACCGAAACACATGATTAGTCATGCCTTAAATTAGTCGAAAAATGCCTATGGAGAGCGTTTGCGGTCCAAAAGAGGGCAAACACGCATCAACAATACCACCCGGCTGACTTTTCTCCCATGACGGAGTCATGAGCAAAATATAGTAGTACAATTGAACTAATTAATAGATTAAGTCATTGAGGTCTGGTTGCGATGTCGTCTGTTCAAACAGGTCAGCTCATTTCACTATTAAGCAATAATGTTTTGATGGTCATTATCGTTACAGCGGTCACCCTGGTTGCGTGGCTGCGGTGGCACTGGCTACGGGCAGGGAGCGTGGCTACCCGAGCCGTGCGACGACGGTGTCGCTGGGCCTACATCAGCTTTGTGCTAACGGCGGTGGCACTCCTGGGGATGCTAGTGAGTTTAGGTATTCTTACCCTGCGCTCCATGATTGCCAATAATGCCCTAGTTATGGGGGCGATGGGAATCTTTTTGCTCAGTGTATTTACGCTACTGATTGCCCTGGGTCTATGGTTTGTTGATCTATGCTTTGGTTTGCCTGTCCTGCCTGCGGTTAGACGTGCAAGGCCTCGCTCGGTGCAGCATTCTCCAGCCATTGCCTTATTGCCCGCTTCAATTGTAACGACCCACCCCCGGCGTAGACGTGTGCAGCGACAGCAGCGACGATAAATCATCCCCCAGAGGCAACCTCTGGGGGATGAACCACAACTATGGCGATGCCCGACCCTAGCCCTTGTTGGCTAGTTCAAGCTGGGCTAAGGAGAACCGTTTGAGGATCTTGTCAGCCATTTGGGCCGGTGTCAGCCCCAGGGCAGTTTTAGCCTGGGCTGGAGTTGCATGGTCTACGAGGATGTCAGGCACACCGAGACGGAAAATTGGCACGTTAATGTCACGATCTAGTAGGGCTTCGGCGACGGCTGATCCAAACCCACCCATGAGACAGCCTTCTTCAAAGGTCACGACCCGTTGAATTTGCTGGGCCAAGGGCACAATTAGTTCTTCGTCTAGGGGTTTGACAAAGCGAGCATTAATCACCGTTGCTTCAATGCCGTGCTCGCTTAAAATCTCTGCCGTTTGCATGGTGGGATAAACCATGGAACCGTAGCCCAACATCAGCAGGTCATCTCCCTGGCGCAGCACTTCGCCTTTACCGATGGGTAGAGCTTCCCAGCCTTCTTCCATCAAGGGGGCTCCGTAGCCGCTGCCACGGGGATAGCGTACTGCGATGGGGCCGTCGGTATGTTCGATGCCCGTAACGACCATCTGCTGTAGTTCGGCTTCATCCTTAGGGGCCATGACCACCATATTGGGTATGGATCGCAGATAGGAAATGTCGTACATACCCTGGTGGGTGGGGCCATCGGCTCCGACAATGCCAGCCCGGTCTAGGCAGAAGAACACCGGCAGCTTTTGAATGCAGACGTCATGGACGATCTGGTCGTAGGCCCGCTGGAGAAACGTGGAGTAGATGGCGGCCACGGGGCGCATATTTTCACAGGCTAACCCGGCGGCTAGGGTGACGGCATGCTGCTCGGCAATACCCACATCTATATATTGCTTGGGCAGGGCGGCTTGGAGTTTATCAAGACCGGTACCCGTGGCCATGGCTGCCGTAATCCCGACGATTTTGGGGTTGTTTTCGGCTAGCTTTACCAATGTTTCGGCAAAGACCTTGGCATATTTGGGGGGGGTGGGCTTTTGTGATGGATATCCTTTGCCAGTGGTGAGGTTAAAGGGTGACTGGGCGTGGTACCCAACCTGATCCTTCTCGGCGATCTCGTAGCCCTTGCCTTTTACCGTAGCCACGTGGACCAGTACCGGTCCTCCCTTGGCGTGGGCTTCTTTAAATATGTTGATCAGCTCACCTAAGTTGTGCCCGTCCACCGGACCCATGTAAGTGAACCCAAGCTCTTCAAACACAGCGCCTACTTTGGACACGGCGAGGCGTTTCATGCCTTCCTTGACCCGGTCAAGTTCTGGGGATAAGGAATCACCAACAAATGGTATTTGTTTGAACTGTTCTTCGAGGTTATCGCTGAGGAACTGCATGGGGGGACTCAGCCGAATTTTGTTCAGGTATCGGGGAATCGCACCAACATTAGGGGAAATAGACATTTCATTGTCATTGAGTACCACCACTAGGTTGGTATTGGGCAGATGACCTGCGTGGTTAATGGCTTCTAGGGCCATGCCCCCAGTTAGGGCCCCATCACCGATGATGGCTGCCACTTTGTAGTCATCGCCCTGTAGGTCGCGGGCAATGGCCATACCCAAGGCAGCGGAAATGCTAGTGGAGGCATGCCCTGCGCCAAAATGATCAAATTTGCTTTCGCAGCGTTTGAGGTAGCCTGCCACACCGTCTTTTTGGCGTAGAGAATCAAAATCGTTGTAGCGGCCTGTAATTAGCTTGTGGGGGTATGCTTGGTGACCGACATCCCAGGTGACTTTGTCACGATCTAGGTCGAGGGTTTGATAAAGGGCCAGGGTTAGTTCTACGACACCCAGTCCTGGTCCCAGATGCCCACCGCTAGCAGCTACTGTTTGTAAATGCTTTTCTCGAATTTGCTGGGCAATGGCTTCTAACTGTTTTACAGACAAGCCATGCAACTGGTTAGGATGAGTTATTTCACTCAGATGCATGTTAAGGACCCTCTAGACTGTTTTTGCGATTATTATGGATGTCGTTGCTGATTTTCAGTGTTGATAGAATAGGCGAGATCATCTCCTAACTCAGCAGCGGCTCATGTTTTATCACTTATTCACTGTAGATTAGATCAGGGTTTCAAAGGACAATCATTACAAAATTACTGCTGTCCTATTTAGCGATTACCGTGCAGGAGCTGGTCGTTGTTAAGCTACGGCACCGTAGCGTTTGCAGCGATTGGGAGATATTGAATGCTGTCTAGTAATGTTTGTTGTATTTAACCTATTGATAATGATTAATATGACTCATATCTTTTTTGGCTGTCGTCGACTTGGTCGTGCGTTGTTTGCACCGATGGCCCTGGGGTTGGCAACTGTTTCGTTAGGGGCGGTGCCGAGCTACGCGCTGGATGATGATAACTATGGTCAATGTGTGGCTGATTTGACAGCGTCTGGTTTGGGGGTGGAGCAGGCGGCGGCTAGCTGTGCCGGGGCTCGCTTCCCAGGTATGTTGGGGGACTGTGTGGCGGATGTCAGCTCAGAAACTGGCCTGGGCGCAGAGGATAGCTTGGAGGGCTGTGAGCGCTCTCGCCGTCCCGATGAAGTGGCCACGTGCACCCTGGATATTCACAGTGCGCTGCTTGAGCAGCCGTCGGTCAATGCGCTGGAGCACTGTAGCCGCAGCATTTTACCTGAGCGCTACGGTGTCTGTGTTGTAGACCTCAGTGATGAAGCTCAGCTAGGGGTGGATGCGGCCCTCGAGCGCTGTATCCGGGCTGGTTATCGTCCGTGGACGACGGCCCCTAGACAGTAGGTTTGGGGTATGGAGTTTTAGGCTGGCCAATATTACGTTGGCCAGCGGCTGGCGATGGGCATGCGCCAGCCAAGACCAAAGGCACGGTCGGTGACTTTGAGCACTGGCGGTGCCTGTCTGCGTTTAAACTCAGCTCGGGCGAGTAAATGGACGATTCGTTTAACTACGTTAGGATCATGCCCTGCGGCCACAATGTCTGAGGCTGACTGATGGTGTTGGATGAGCCGCTCTAGGATATCGTCGAGGATGTCATAGGCGGGGAGTGAGTCTTGATCTACCTGGTCCGGGCGTAGCTCGGCGCTGGGGGGCTTGGTGAGAATGTTGTTGGGGATAATTTCAGACTTGTTGTTACGCTCAATCAACCCCAGGGGATGATCTGATGGGGTGCTTTGATTGAGCCAGTGACATAGGTTATAGACTTGCGTCTTGGGGACATCGGCGATAACGGCAAGACCGCCATTCATGTCGCCATAGAGGGTGCAGTAGCCGACGGCCATCTCTGATTTGTTGCCCGTAGACAGTAACAGATGGCCAAATTTGTTGGCGATGGCCATGAGTAAGTTGCCGCGAATACGAGATTGTAAATTCTCTTCGGTGACACCAGGGGCGGTGCCAGAGAAGAAATCTTTAAAGGTGTTATCGTAGTCTGCCATCAGATTGCCAATGGGCAATGTTTGGGTAGCAATGCCAAGATTGTGGGCTAGTTTTTCGGCATCACTGATGGAGTGGTCAGAGCTGTAGGGGGAGGGCATGAGCACGCCTAGGATATTGTCAGGGCCGAGGGCTGCGGTTGCGATCGCAACTACCAGTGCTGAGTCAATGCCCCCACTCAGCCCCACCACGGCTTTGCTAAACCCACACTTACGGCTGTAATCCTTCACCCCTAGCACCAGGGCCGACCAGATTTCCGCCTCGGGTGTGGCCAACAGTGGGGCAACGGTTCCCGGCATCAGGTTTTGCTGCGTTGGGTCGTACTCCACTACCTGCACGGCGGGTTCAAACCCGCGACAGCGACTCACTAATACCCCCTGACGATCGATGGCCACACTACAGCCATCAAAAATGAGATCGTCATTACTACCCACCTGGTTGACATACACAATTGGGCAATTGTGCTGGCGGGCCGCATGGGCAATCATCTTCTCTCGCAGTGTTTGTTTTCCCACCGTAAACGGTGATGCCGAGAGATTGACCACCAAGTCCACCCCCGCAGCCACCACCTCCGCCGTAGGGTTGACCTCGTAGGCCCGCTGTCCCCAAAAGTCATCCTCGTTCCACAGGTCTTCGCAAATGGTGACACCGATGTGGAGTGAGCTATTACCATCCCCTAAATGAAAATGGTTGGGAACGTTACCCGACTCAAAGTAACGATCTTCATCAAACACATCGTAGGTAGGCAGCAGGCGTTTATGAAACACTGTTTTCAGGGTGCCATTTTCCAGCAGCGCCATACTGTTATAAAGCGGCTTTTGCCCTTTTTTCCCAGCCTCAGGGTTTAGCTGGGCTAACCCCACCAGGGCGGTTAACCCTTTGGGAAGATCGCAGGCCAGTTGTTCAACCACTGTCTGCATCTGTTGAATAAACCCAGGCCTCAGCAGCAGGTCCCTGGGCGGATACCCACATAGGGAAAGCTCTGGTGTGAGTAATAACGTTGCTCCTTGTTCTGCCGCGCTTTGGGCCGCAGCAAGAATTTGTTGAGCATTGCCAGTGAGGTCACCAACGGTGGGATCAATTTGAGCAATTGCAAGTTTCATTGGACGATGAGTGGTAAGTGACTGGTAGAGACGTTACGTGTAACGTCTCTCGAAGAGATTTCTAGATATTTTTAGATGATGGAGATTTAAACAAATACCATGGGCTTATCCTTCAGCGGCTCAAATGCCTCTGCATCAAAGCGATAGAGGCTGGCCGGTCGCCCCGCTCCTCGGGAGGTTTTAATGCCCGTATCCTTCAAAAAACCAAGCTTAAGCAGCCGTGTGCGAAAGTTAGAATAGTCAGAAAAATCGTCACCTAAAATAGTGGTATAAACCTGGTAAAGATCGCTCAGGGTAAACATTTCTGGCAGCACATCAAAGGCAACGGGACTATACTTAACCTTGTTGCGTAGCCGCATGGTGCCATAGGTGAGAATCTCTTGGTGGTCAAAGGCCAGCTCGGGTAGTTGGGTTAGGGGATACCAGGCAATGCCGCTGACGCCATCGGCGATTAACTCTGCTTCTGCAAAGCGTACTAGGGCAAAATAGCTAACCGAGAGATAACGAATATTGTAGGCATTAGCCGCTTCACGGGGATCTCGCTTGGGGCCACCAAAGGAGTAAAGTTGTTCCACATAGAGGTTGTTGACGCGGATTTTTTCAGAGAGGACTCTATAGGAGGCTTTTTCTAAAGATTCGCCCTGGCGGACGAGGGTGCCTGGGAGAGACCACTGTCCTAAAAACGGTTCTTCATGGCGCATGACCAGGAGCACGAGTAGTCGATGCTGTTCGGTATCTACTGAGAAGATGACATTATCAATACCAACTTTGAAATCGGCTAGGGGGTGGTCGGGGAGTTTGCCGGGCATGGGTACAGATTGTTTTGTTGGATGTAGGCTTGCACCACGGCGGGGATTTCGTCGGGGCGTTCGGGACAGCCTTGGCGGAGAGTGCTAGAGGAAATGTGATGTTGGGTCAGGGGGGTTGCGATCGCAACCTGGGCTCCGTGGGCTCTCAGCTCCGCTAAATCCTCTTCATATAGTCCATAGCCCGGTCGTGGAAAGACCAAAATGTTAGCCCACCGAATCACATCTGCCGACCGATGCCAGCCGGGCAGCTGCTTAACCAAATCAGCCCCGATGACAAACGTGAACTCAGCACTGGGCCACAGTCGGCGGGCCCGCTCTAAGGTAACAGCCGTATAAGGGTGGCTCAGCTCCGGATGCAGCTTCACCGTACCAGGGGTGTCTAAATCAGCGATGGCCAATCCCAGCATATCCATACGCATACCAATGGGCGACTGGCCCACTTTCCACGGGTTGTCCGATGCCCACACAGCAACATAATCAAACTGATAGCCCAAGGTGGTCACGATGCTGCGATGGCCATTGTGGGGCGGATCGGCACTGGTGCCAAAAAGGGCCACACGGGTTTTAACGACGGGGGGAATAGTCACGGGCAGTTGAAGCTCATACATGTCTCCCACGCGAGTGTTTGGTAAATTACTCATGCTACAAGCGCCTCAACTAACACTAACGAGTTGACTACGGCGTGTGCAATCGGTCAGTTCCTGCAGTGCTACAGAAATCTGTGCCTGAGGAACCGTAGGATTGCCCACATCCCTGACATCGGCAGACAGGTGCGCCACTGACTGGGTCGTCCGCTCCCGAATGGTCTCCAGCGTTTCCATGGGGCCTATCCGTTTCCCTTTGAGCATCACAGGTATTAACAGCGCCTCCGCATCCGTGGGCGCATCTTCCATGGCCAGCCCCAATCGATCGCCAGCCGCCGTCCGAAAAATCTGTTTGCGTCCTGGATAGGTCAGCTTACCGCTGGCTTCCTTCATAACCGGAATGCCATCAATGTCCACCAGCTTATACACACCATTGACTGGGGTACCGGTGACCAGCTTGGTCCCTAACCCATAGCCGTCAATGCAGGCCTTGGCCTGTTTTAATCGTTGAATCTCACGCTCATCGAGATCGCCGCTGGCAAAAATAGGCACCCCCGGCAGCTCTTGACGCACCTGCTGAGACAGCGACACCAGATCCCCCGAGTCCAGCCGGACACCGGCCAAGTTTTTAGGTGGCGTTTGCCCCAGCGCCTTGGCTGCTGCCACCGTGTCGTAGGTGTCAATTAATAGGGGCGCCCCAGGAAAGTAGCGATGAAATGCCTCAAATGAGTCCGTCTCGCTGCCTTCTAGGGCAGAAATTGCCATTACCAAGGCATGGGCCATGGTGCCCACCGGTTTGCGACCTAGTTTGAGGGCGGCCAAAACATTGGAGGTGGCGTCTATCCCGCCAGCCAAGGCAGCCCGCGCTGCCCACAGTGCGGCCTGGGGGCTAAAGGCTCGCCGCGTGCCAAATTCTAGCAGCGTGGCATCTGGCCCCGCCACATCCCGTAACCGCGCTGCTCGAGTCGCAATTAGGGTTTGATAGTTAATGGCATTAAGCAAATAGGTTTCCACAATCTGCGCCTGCCACAGGGGGGCTTCCACCCGCAAAATTGGCTCATTGGCAAAGATTGCGGTCCCTTCAGGTACGGCCCACACATCACCAGAAAACTGACCGGTTTCCAACAAAGTCCAAAACTCAGCCGTTGCCCCAGTGAAGATGCCCGTCGCTTTCAACGCCGTCAGCTGCTCAGGGGTGAATCGAAAATTTTCTAGATAGTCCAGGGCAGAGGCCAGCCCTGCTGCGATCCCATAGCCAAACCCTGGGGGAAGACGGCGCACAAATAGCTCAAAACTAGCTCGCCGCTGGTCCAGCCCTTCACCCACATAACAGGCTGCCATGGTTAGCTGATACAAATCCGTCAGCAGACCATAATCATCGGACTGCATAAGTAATGATGCATCGTTTATCATTGGAAGCTTTAGTTTGCGGTTATGGTTATTTTAACCATAATATTTAGGTGCGTTTTGACTGATTTATAAAAATATAGCTAAGCTTTATGGGGATAACGATTGGTTATGGATGAGCTGTCTGGATAGGTTGACCCTTAAGTAGGTGCTGTCTGTGTAAAATATGTGTCTGTTGTTGTAAGAGGTGCGATCGCACCTCTTACATGGATTTATTTTGGTGCCTATAAATATAATTAATTCACTAAGGTCAAAATCAGGCCCAGACCCCACATTTCGTTTCCCTAGCTGGCAATTAGAAAGATATCCTTAAGACAGATTATTTAACCTACATTCCTTACACTCCATGGCTCCGTCTTCGCCCATTGTTGAACCCACGTGGAAAACGGTCATCCGACTCATGCGTTGGGATAAACCTACGGGCCGTTTGATCCTGATGGTGCCAGCTCTGTGGTCGCTGTTTCTAGCAGCTGAGGGCAAACCCGATGCCCTGCTGCTTGCGGTGATTATTTGTGGCAGCCTGGCGACCAGTGCCGGCGGCTGCGTTGTCAATGATCTTTGGGACCGCAACATTGACCCCAAAGTGGAACGGACCCGGAGTCGACCGCTGGCGTCCAGAGCGTTGACGGTGAGGACCGGCATTGTGATTGCCGTGGTGGCTTTTCTCTGTGCCATTGGGTTTGCCCTATATCTCAACCCGTTGAGTATTTTGCTCTGTGTGCTAGCGTCTCCGGTGATTGTGTTTTACCCCTTGGCCAAACGGGTGTTTCCGGTACCTCAGTTGGTATTGGCCATTGCCTGGGGGTTTGCCGTATTAATTCCCTGGAGTGCCGTGGCTGGTCGGTTGGAGGTGGGGGCCTGGTTACTGTGGGGGGCTACGGTGCTCTGGACCCTGGGGTTTGATACGGTCTATGCGATTCCTGACCGCAAGTATGACAAACAGCTTGGGGTCAACTCTAGCGCGCGCTTTTTTGGTTCAAATACTCCCGAGGTTGTTGGGGTGCTCTTTATGGGCACGGGCATCTTGTTGTTGTGGTTGGGGGTATATGAGGCTCTAGGTGCTCCCTATATGGTGACTTGGGCCATTGCCTGTGGTGTTTGGTTTACCCATTATCGGAAGCTGCGCAACCCACGACAGCCGGCCCACGTTTACGGACAGATCTTTCGGCAAAATGTGATTCTAGGGTTTGTGTTATTGGCTGGGATGATTGCAGGAATGTTGGTTGGATAAGTTCGTTGTTCTCAAACATATCGAAACCAGCGCACAATAGAAGAAATAGTTTCAGTAAGAGCTTCTTTCCTCCCACCTATTAAGGCTGTTATTCATGCTTGAACTCCACTGCCATACAACCTTCTCTGACGGCACCCTCACACCACAGCAGTTGGTTGAACGAGCGGCTGCTAAAGGTGTCAAGGCGTTAGCCATCACCGATCACGACACCATTTCTGGCTGGCATGAAGCTCGCACAGCGGCACAATCCCATGGCTTAGAAATTGTCCCTGGCATCGAACTCAGTACGGTGTATAACGAGCGATCCATGCATATTCTGGGATTTTACCCTGACCCGCAAAAGCTGAAAGCGCCTTTAAAAGAACGGATTCAAGGTCGTCATCGACGAGCCCAGAAAATGGTGGATAAGCTGGGTGAGCTGGGTTACCCCATTGAGCTACCGTCAATGCCTGGCACCATGGCGCCGGGGCGACCGCATATTGCTAAAGCATTGCTGGCGGCTGGCCATGTTACCTCTCAGCAAGAGGCATTTCAGCGATTTATTGGTGACCATGGTCCCGCCTATGTTCCCTATGAGAAGTTTACGGCTCAAGAGGGCATAGCCCTCTTGAAGCGCTGTGGGGCGGTTCCTGTGTGGGCCCACCCCTATCTATTTCGAGGTGGCATTGTGGAAGAGGTGCTGCCTGAGCTAGTCGAGGCAGGTCTGATGGGTGTAGAGGTATATCACCCTCAGCACAGCATCAGTGAAGAACGGGTTCTAGAAGAACTCTGTGACCAGTATGGCTTATTGATGACGGGGGGGAGTGACTACCATGGCCCGCAACCCAAACCAAAGGCGGGGGATGTAGACCTTAACGGTTTGCAGCTTTCTTTAGAGCTGTTAGATAGTGTCAAACAAGCGGCGACGGGTTTGCAGGGCAAGGGATAAAGGAAAGGGACGGTTGTGGGTTTTCTGTTGACCTTTTTGTGGCCTTCACGACGCTCTTTGTTCTTCCTTGCTTATCTTAAGCGGGTGTTGGCTCCTCGGCCATGCGTGGGTTCCATCGAGAACGTTGTTCTTCAATATGCATATTCTCGCTATTCTTCTTTAAATGACGGGGGCTACTTTCAAACGCTAAGGATGATGGCAATGCCTCTGCGCCATACTCAGCCTGAATGAAGTTGCTAACGTCGCCATAGGAAGGGGAAAACCCGTCATCTGGTCCTACCGAATCTACCGCCAGGTATTTTCTGAGGGCCTTGGAGAACAAACCTGTGCCATCATCAAAAAATCGCTCAGTTGTCTCGCCATATTGGGCGTAGGGGTAAAAAGAAATGTCTGTTGTTTCCTGAGCTGCGGCCCAGGAGACGTAGGCCCAGTATTCACTGAATGTGCCAAAGTCGTTGGCTGAGCGCATCATCAATAACAACCAGTGATCGGTAGATCCATAGTAGTCGTTGACCCGCTTGGCAAATGACTTGAGATGCGTCTGTTTAAACCACATGTGGTGGGGAATAAAGGTGCCTGTTTCGTCTGTCAGGGGAGTTACCCCCAAGACTGACTGAATCCAGGTATCCCACTTGCCGACAATGGTTGGATTACCGTAGGCATTGTGCTGTAGCAGGGCAAATGTATGCTCCAGATTGTCTCCCTCACCCCGAAGCACTAGCCAGGTTGCTGCGGGTAACAGATCGCTATCCCAAACTAAATACCATTCGCTTAGATCTGGAATGCCCTCAAAAGCGCCCAATTTTAATAGTTGCTGATAAAACCAACCGGAATTATAAAGAGACTTGCCCAGGATGAGTTCGTTACAGATGGATGTTTTTGTGAGATCACTACTGGGGAAAAAGACTTCCTCATTGTGAATATGGAGGGGGGCTGTCTGCCAGGTTTTAGCCAGCTCTTTGAGGGAGTCTACTTCACTGGGGAGGGTGATGATGTGGATAGAGCGGGGTTGATAGTGCGTAGTCAGCCCTTCCATGACCGCTCGTGTATTCCAGCGAATGCGGAAGAGAGGAATAACAATATCGAAGGGGGTTTGGGACATGGTGATCAGCGGTGTCTAAGATGGCGTCTAAAGGGAAAAATGCGTCAGCCTCCAAGATTCATGTGCAGAATCTTGGAGGCTGACTGGTTAACTCGGTCGCTTATACGGTAGACAGCAGCTCAGTAGCTCCGTTGGCATGGGCTGTGACAGTTTCCATCAGGCTGTGACCAACGGTGGAGGGATCTTCTAGACCCACATCGCTGCACAGAGGATCAATTCCCAAGCCTTGGCGGGGGTACTCTTGGCAAATTTCCTGATAGGCACTGATGGCTTCATACAGTTCGTCCTGAGTGAAGATGTTGAGATAGCCACACTTACCAATTTCACCTTTGGGTAAGGGAGCTGCTAGGTTACCACCGCGCTTCTGAACAATTTTTTCTTGGGAAGCCCAGAGGGTCTCCTTGTTCAACATAACATCATGCCAGAGGCTAAGCCCAAACGAGCTAATCAGCTTTAGAACGCGATGGAAGGCGTCGGCAGTAATCCAGTTGTTGCGGTAGCTAATGTAAGCACCAAAGCCCATGCCAATAGCTACGGCGTGACCGTGTAGTAACCCGGCCTCAATCTCGAAACCGGGAGACCAAGTATGACCGAAGGCGTGGGGGCGACATTGGTGAGTTTCATAGAGATTGTCATATTCTGCCTCAACATAGCTTCTCAGAGCTGCACCAAGAATTTTTTGAGAAAGAACACTGATCTCTGAGCCTGGCTCACAATTGAGAGTACCAAAACGGGTTTCAATTAGTGCTGGGCCAGCTTCCTCCATATATTCGAACAGCTCTAAATCCTTAATTACCGCCATCTTGATGATTTCGATAATGCCGTGACGCAACCAGCCTTCCCGTAGTGTCTTGAAGAAGAAACGGTCAGTCAACGACAGAATTGGGGCATGGTAGGCACCAAAGAGGTTCTTGTAGCCGAATCCGTCGCAGCAGGTACGCGGAGACGGCCCTGCATCAATGCCTGCCACGATGGACGTAGAAAGCATAACGTAGGGAGTATTCCGATGGTAGAGAGCACAGGCAAGACCACCCGTATCGGCAATAACACCGCCACCAATGATTAAAACGGGTTCATGACGACAGACGCCAAGGTTCTTGAAGTCCCCTAACATTTTCTCGACGGTCCGGATGCCTTTGTCGACTTCCATTGCTCGGTACACTAGCTTGTCTAAGTGGATGCCGTGGTGCCTAAAGTACGTGTCGATTTGCTCACCGTAGTAAGATTCAACATTTTCATCAACAAGACAAACACATCGCCCTAGGGAAACATACATGTCTCGTAAGACAGTTTGCTCAGGATCTAGGCAATTTTCAACAACGCGAATAGACGTGAAGGTCCGTGAAGTCATCACAGCCTCGATGATTTGATCATCACCAGCGCTGACTACGTGGGCTTCGCTCTCACGATAGCTAGACGTTGGGTAGACTGTGTGAGGATTCTCATCTACCAGTCTCTCTGCTAAATCGGTATAGAAACTGCCGTCGGCGCTGCGAATGAGACGTTCTAAAAGCTTGCTGGCTCCTAGATTTGACTGATTTACTCGATTGGAAAATGTCTTCCATTCTGCCCCTGCAGATGGGTCGAATGCAGTAATAACCTCAGCTAATAGGCCAAAAAATCTACTGATGGAGAAGTTGAGACAACTGCGTAAATTACGGCAGGCCGATAGACCTGCGATCGCATCTGCTTCTGCAAATTCTTTACTCAGTTCTTCAGAGAAGGCAGGACTATTGACCAGTGCAAGGATCAAGCTTCTAAACGATGTGCCACAGCAAATAGCTTCAATAGCATCGTCTAAATTTTGATATGCAAAGGGCTTACTGTCGTATGCCGAAATAAACGCTTTAACAGCCGGGGTGGTTTTTGCCATTGTTGTTCCGAGAAAAATAGCAACCGCAATATAACAAACTTTACGATATCAGACAAAATCACTAAAACTGCAACAAAAACATTTAAAGAAGAAAATTTCTCTTTTAATTCTCGAGTAGTAACTTAGGCTACACTGCTAAGATGATTTGTGAGTTATCAAGATAGGAATAACAGATTTTATTTGACTGTAGAATAAACGTAGTCTTTGGAGGGCAGTACATGTGGCTCTTTCTGGATTGTATATAACCACATCGTTGTGTAGTAAGTCTGTGAGCTAGAAGACTTTTTAGTCAATTGTTAAAGGTTAAAATATGCAGGCTTCTAGACCTTAGACTAAGTGTGTATGGGTACGAATGGTGGTACCTGGATGTGGTAATGAGGTCTGTTCACCAGGTGATGTTCGTATTAGCGACTATTTGTCTGGATTGTTGTTTGCCTTCTGTTGTTGTTAGGAGGGCGGCAGGATGGCCTGTGATGCTCTGGCTGTGATCAGTGAGTTGTTGTTTTGAGCTTTATGTCTTACGTGATTTTTGTCGGAGTGTCCTATTGTCTTATTGTGTTTCATAGAGAGCGTTGATCGCTTGAGACAGGTGATACCCTCTGAAGAGATAGGGTGTGTTGTTTCGGGTGCAGGTATTGGTGTAGCTTTGCTAGGTCTTCTTAGGAAGAATCTCTATGATTCTACTTTTTGTGAAGACAGCAGCGCTCATAGCTGGCTCTTCATAGCAGAGATAATTAAGCTCTGTGCTGTTACTTCCGGTGGCTGTCTCCTGAGGCTAACTTCTTTAAAAGCAGCGTGTGACGATAGTTTGGAAATGGTGTTTGCTAGAGCTTTGTTCTGGGCGGAGATGGTGAATTCTCCCGATTGGTTGCTGCACCCAGTGGGCAATGCACCAGGACAGGTGAAAACCATGCTGCTCGCATCAATGCTTGAAGATCTAATGGGCTAAAAATAATCCACTTTCGGTGCAGATGCCATCTAAAGGACGGTCCCAGCTATTTTTGGGTATCTGCGGTAAGCGGGCAAATTCAAACACAATGCCTACGGTGGGCTTATCTCGCCAGCTAGGCTGGCTCAGCATGCGGTCATAAAATCCGCCACCGTAGCCTAGGCGGTAGCCTTTGACATCGCAGGCGATGGCTGGGACCAGGATTAAATCTACGCGGTGGGGCTCGACTAGGGGCGATGTTGGGTCCGGCTCGGTAATGCCGTAGGTGCCAGACCGCAGGGGCCAGCTACAGCTGGGAAACCAGCGATGCCAGATCAGGTGTTTGCCCTCGCAGCGGGGCAGTCCCCAAGAACGCTGTTTGGCGAGTAGCTGACCTAGGTCTGGCTCATGGCGAAAACTACAGTAGGCTAGCACTGTGCGGGCTGATTGAAAGGTGGACCACTGGTTGAGGTGGGTGCAGATGCGATCGCACTTTTGTTGCCATACCTGGGGTGGCATTGCCTGCCGTGCCTTCAGCAGTGACCGCCGCATTTTGGCTTTCTGGTCCTGAATTTTGGCAATGGACGCTGGTCTATAGGTCTCCGACATCATCGCTATTAGCCGCGTAGGTGCCGTCATCCTACACCCTCGCCCCCATGGCGTCGCGCCCATAGTCCACAATCTTAGCTATAGCTGTCAATCAACCTTTCACGCTAGCGTTAGAAAATATCAGTGCAGGAAGCAACTACCATCGATACCGCCTTACCCATCCAACGACTATCGCAGGATGTGATTAGCCTGATTGCTGCCGGAGAAGTCATCGACTCCCTGGCGGCAGTGGTGCGGGAGCTATCTGAAAATGCCCTGGATGCCGAGGCTACTCGCATTACGATTCACCTGTGGCCTGAGTCTTGGCGGGTGCGGGTAACTGATAACGGTACGGGCATGGATCGTGTCAATTTAGAACAGGCGGCCACGGCCCACAGTACGAGCAAAATTCGCACCTGTGATGACCTGAGCCAAATTCAGAGCTTAGGGTTTCGGGGCGAGGCGCTCCATAGTTTGGCCCAGCTGTCACAGCTAGAGATCCGTAGCCGTGTGGCTAACGACTTGGGCTGGCGGGTTAACTATGGGGCAGAAGGGGCGGTACTAGAGATTGAAGAAGTTGCGATCGCACCTGGCACCGTCGTTACCGCCGACAATTTGTTTGCCCGCCTGCCTAATCGTCGTCAGGTGTTACCTTCCGTAGCCCAGCAGCTGCGTCAGGTCCAGCAAACGGTGCAGCAGCTAGCCCTGTGTCATCCCCACGTTACCTGGCAGGTAATCCAAACCGACCGTGACTGGTTTACCCTGTGGCCAGGGTCTACGGCTAAAACCGTGCTGCCCCAAATTTTGCGGGATGTGGCCGTCCATGACTTAGCACAGGTCAGTCTCAGCGCCGATGAACTCGACTGTGAAGGCCAGCTCGATCTGCTGGTGGGTCTCCCCGATCGCTGCCATCGTCGCCGTCCCGACTGGGTGCGGGTGGCCATTAATGGCCGGGCCGTTACAGCCCCTGTGCTGGTGCAGTCTCTGATCTACAGCTTTCGGCGCACCTTACCGCGCGACCGTTACCCCATCTGTTTTTTACATTTGCGGGTACCGGCTGAGCATATTGATTGGAATCGCAACCCGGCCAAGTCTGAAATCTATTTGCAAGCGACGGATGTGTGGTGCGATCGCATTGCTATTGCCGTCGAAAAAGCCCTACGCCTCTCTAATGTGGCGAGCGATACCCAAACCCAGCGTACTAAGCAACTCTTCAAAACGGCTGAAGCCTCTGCTAGCTATGGCACCCGTGACCCAGATTTTCCTAGCCAGCTCAAAGCCGTCGCCCAGGTGCAAGACACCTATATCGTCGCAGAACACAGCGGCGGCGTTTGTCTGGTAGAGCAGCACATTGCCCATGAGCGAGTTATCTATGAACAGATTAAAGCCCAATGGCAAACCGTTCCGATTGAGCCCGCTATTATTCTCAGCCAGCTCAGGTCACGTCAGGTAGAACAGCTGCGGCGACTCAGCCTAGAGATTGATCCGTTTGGCGAAAACCTCTGGGCCATACGCACTATCCCAGCGCCCATCGCTGAGCGCGATGACTGTGCCGATGCCCTGCTAGAACTGAGTTTAGGCGGGGATATCGATGCGGCCATGGTGGCGACGGCCTGTCGAACGGCGATTCGGAATGGCACGCCCCTGGCATTAGATGCGATGCAGACCTTGCTGGATGACTGGCAGCGGACGAAGAATCCACGAACCTGTCCCCACGGGCGACCGATTTGTTTGACGTTAGAAGAATCTAGCCTTTCGAGGTATTTTCGGCGGCATTGGGTGATTGGGAAGAGTCATGGGTTGAGAAAGTAAGTGTCGTGGTTTTCCATGTGTTGAGCTGCAAGTGTGCTGGGTATGGTGCGGGGCGGGGTTTCAGGGAGAAAATAGCTGGGGCGATGGGTTGGGTGTGAAAGGTGTTGCTTGGGGTCCCGCCGAGTTCCCCAAACCCCCTGGGCAGGGCGGGACGCCGCCCTACAACCCTCGTACCGGAGGGTTTTGATAAATAGCGAATTGGGTTGAGGGCGATCGGCAAAGCGGTTTAGAATTTTGCGCTCAGTCGCACAAAATTCTAAAAAGGGTTATCTAGTGCGTTTTCAAATTTATAAAGATCATGAGCAAATGATCTGGGGTAGGAAACCATTCATACTGCTTTTTACTTTCCTACAGAGATAGGACAAGGATGCGTTAAGCAATAACCTCATGATTTGAGTTTTATACTCTAAACCTTCTGTAAAAACCGATCCAGAACATTTATCACCGACCCCGCCGTAACCCCAAACCTAGTGCCATTAGGGGAAAACTCAGTACGATGGGTTTTAGGGCGGCGTCCCGGCCCTAACCAGGGGGTGTGGGGAACTCGGAGGGACCCCACGCAACCGGTTTTGCCTCTAATCCAGCCCATTGAGCCTGAACATA